>VTLG01000060.1_pt1 | contig 35106 bp, 40 predicted proteins | sample 4694571 | NCBI WGS metagenome assembly VTLG01 (sample SAMN12604809, study PRJNA352737) | marine metagenome | biome: ENVO:00000447; feature: ENVO:00000209|ENVO:00000569|ENVO:01000036; material: ENVO:00002151; isolation source: viral sequences binned using virsorter ...
CGGCGATGTAGAGATCGCTTCAGAAGTTGGCTGGGACGTATATAAACGTGTAGCAGACGGCATTATGAGAATCCTCGATAAAACGGGACTTCTTCACGGGTATTCCTTTAATTCATGGTCCGATGTAGTGACTTATGATAGGAATTTTATTGAAGAGTGGCTGCTTTCACCGCAGACCTCCCTTTACTATTCCCTGCAAGTAATGAGTGACACACAAGATAAGACCGATGCGTATGCTGCATTAGATCAGAGTGAAGTTGATGATTACTTACAGGATATTTTAAATGAACCTGTAACATGTGACTGTCAAGAATAATGAGACAACATCCTTATGAGAAATTACTACAACGTAAACGCAAGTGGTCCCCAGTACAGGGAACCGCAGGTGAGTTACGTGAAGGCTCTGAAGAGACCATCAGACGTGCGCTCGCAATACGTCATATGGAGCTACCTGTTGGTGCCTTCATTACGGAAGGTCTTGAAAAGACTGTTCCCGAGAACGCTAGAGAGTTATTAATAGATAATGTAAAAGATGAAGAAAGACACGATCTCGCCCTCGGCTACATAGTCGAAGCCTTGGGTGCAGATGAAACTGCAGAAAAAGAAGCAATGAGGATTAGAGATGCTTGGATATCACATCCTGACCATACAATTACTAAAGCTCTCGTGGCTGAAAGAGCAATCTTCTTTGTTCTTCTCCCTTTCTTTAGGTTTAATGGCGATCCTGCTCTTAGGACAGTTTCGGCAGACGTGTCGAGGGACGAACAAATCCATGTCGGATGTAATACTCTTGTATGCCATGAGTTGGGTCTATCTGCTTCTCCTTCTTTGGATAAACTTAGGAAGGCCACTATTAACTGGGTAATGCAACCACTAGGTATAAATACTACCGATAAATATTTGGACAAAAATTTTTGGCTGGATTCCAGTGATCGTTTAATGTATGAAGGTAAGGCACCCGAACTTTCTGAGACACGATCAGCAAGAATGCCAGCGTTTTTCGAGCATAGCAATGTCAATCTCCCTCAATACGCTTAAGTTACATAACGAGCGGGTGGATGACCTGTTTAAAGAAGTAGAAGATCACTTCAAATGGAGTCCGGTTCACCCAAAAGAATCAATTGAATCAATCATGTACCGTGCTGGTCAAGCCAGTGTGGTAGAATATATAAAACAAAAATTAGAGGAGGAATAAAAAATGTGTTTTGGAGGAGGAGGTAGACGATCAGCTCCAGCGCCACCACCACGGTTGCAACCAGCTCCCGCACTTAGAACGCCTCCACCACCACGAGACATACCTAAGCCTCGTGAGATTGAAAAGGAACTAGAAGATCCTAATTTAATTACAGGTAAGAAGCGTTCAAAACTAAAGGTCGATCAAATTAAGAAAGGTATAAAAGCTTTTGGAGCAATTGATCCGGGTATGAATCCCGGCGCACCTAAGCAAGGTATACCATCACCGAAACCATAGGGAAAATATTATGTGTGGAACTATGTCTGCAGCTAATCCAGATGCTCCCTATGTAAAGGCAGCAACGGATTCATTACCAGACCGTTATAAAAGCAATCCTTTTTATAAACAAATAGCAATGTTTGAAGGGGCTTCTTTAAGAGTAAAAGACGAAGCATTGAAAAAACAAAACCCATTAATTGCTGCAGCAACACCCGCTACTGCTATTGAAAGGTTAGGTGCTACTACGTTTGGATCTGGAATGTCTCAACGTGATGCTTCTATTGCTCAACAGTCAGAAAAATATGGATAGATTATTATGTGTTTAGGACCTGATAAATTAGGAGCTGCTGTTATTCCAAAAACAGATTATGCAGCTGAAACTGATAATAAATTTGCAAATACTATATCTGGTACAGATACCCCATGGTGGAAACAAGACGCAACTGATCCGAATATAAGCCCAAAATCTAAACAAATGTTAACAGCAAGATTAAACCTTACTAAGAAATAAAAAATATGAAAGCACGTGATAGGTACACACAACTATCAAGAGGTAGAAATCAGTTCCTTGATACCGCAGTTGAGTGTTCGAGATTAACGTTGCCTTATCTTATACAAGAGGATCTAAGCTCACGTCCTACACACCAAAAGTTACATACTCCATGGCAGTCAGTTGGAGCGAAGTGTACGGTAAACTTAGCAGCAAAACTAATGCTTGCTTTATTACCACCACAAACTAGCTTCTTTAAACTGCAAGTAAGAGATGATAAACTAGGTGAAGAAATCCCACGGGAAATAAGAAGTGAATTAGATTTATCCTTCTCCAAAATGGAGAGGATGGTTATGGATTATATTAATGCCTCTAGTGATAGAGTAGTAGTCCATCAAGCCTTGAAACATTTAATCGTTTCAGGTAATGCATTAATATTTATGGGCAAAGACGGTCTTAAAAACTATCCCTTAAATCGTTACGTTGTGAATCGTGATGGTAACGGAAATGTTTGCGAGGTCGTGACAAAGGAACTAATAAGTCGAAGGATGCTTGGTGTAGATCTGCCAAATCCTTTACCTAATTCTCCCGGAGATGAAGGTCAAAAGACAGGATCTGACGATCACGACGTAGAAGTGTATACTTACGTCCGACTCGATGACAATGGAAGATGGATATGGCATCAGGAAGCACAAGATATGATACTTCCCGGTAGCCGTAGTACAGCTCCTAAGAATACAACACCTTGGCTAGTCCTCAGATTTAATACTGTGGACGGAGAAGATTATGGTCGTGGCAGGGTAGAGGAATTCCTTGGTGATATAAGATCACTTGAAGGATTATCTCAGGCACTCGTAGAAGGGTCTGCAGCGGCCTCTAAAGTTGTTTTCCTAGTATCTCCATCATCTACTACAAAACCAAAGACTATAGCTGATGCTGGTAACGGTGCAATCGTTCAGGGTAGACCTGATGATGTAGGTGTTATACAGGTTGGTAAGACTGCTGACTTCAGAACAGCAGCAGAACAAATCCAAAATCTAGAGCGTAGAATAAGTGATGCTTTCCTCTTACTACAAGTAAGACAAAGCGAACGTACTACTGCGGAAGAGGTACGCCTCACGCAGATGGAATTAGAACAACAGTTGGGCGGCCTCTTCAGCTTGCTCACGGTGGAGTTTTTAGTACCATATCTAAATAGAACATTACATATTCTACAAAGAAATAAACAACTACCTAGAATACCTAAAGATTTAGTAAGACCAGAAATAGTAGCTGGTGTTAATGCATTAGGCCGAGGGCAAGATCAACAGAGTCTTGTCATGTTTATCCAAACCATTGCACAAACAATGGGTCCAGAGATTATGGCACAATTCCTAGATCCTGGTGAGTATATAAAACGACTTGCTGCAGCTCAAGGTATTGATGTATTGAATCTCGTTAAGTCTGCAGAGACTATGGAACAAGAGCAACAAGCTGCTATGCAACAACAACAGCAACAAACATTACTAGAGCAAGCTGGTCAATTAGCTGGAACGCCTATGGCAGATCCAAGTAAGAATCCAGCATTAGGTAGAGGATTAAATGACGGATACGATCAAGCAAATGAACAACAAGCCATCCCGCCCGAAGAAGGTAGCTAGAAAAAAGCCGCTTCCGAAGGTTTCCAAACCAGAACCATTGGTTTCAAAAAATGATATAGCCAAGCCAACTCCACTAGTTGCTGAACCTACCCTTGGTAGAGAAAAAGCATTTGTAACAACAGTTGGTCTTGGTAACTTAGAAGTAGTAACTGCAAACGGAGTTAAACAAAATGACTGATACCTTAACGTATGATCCCACCCCAGCCGATGCTCCCGAATTAAATGAAGATGAGCAGAATTCTTTGGAGGTGGCAGAAAAATTAGGTGAAGAGGAAGCTAAACAATATGCTGGTAAGTTTGAAAATGCTGAAGAGCTAGAGAAAGCTTACATAGAATTACAAAAGAAATTAGGTGACGATAAAGACACTGCAGAATCAGAAGCCGAAGCAGAAACTGATACTGAAGCTAAAGATGAGAAGGAAGAAGAGGAAGTATCACCAGGAGTTGCATTAATCACTGAAGCTTCTGAGGAATATTTTTCTAACGAAGGTAAGCTTTCTGAAGAGACAATGGCTAAATTCTCAGAAATGAGTAGCAAAGATTTAGTCAGTGCTTATATGGAAATGCAAGCTAATAATCCTACCCCACAAACTCAAACTGAAACTAAAGATTTATCTGATGCTGAAGTTAATACCATTCAAAATTCAGTTGGAGGCGAAAAAGCTTATCAACAAATGATTGATTGGGCAGGTTCTAATATGGATCAAGATAAATTAAATGCATTTAATACTATCATTAATAGTGGTGGAATGGATGCTGTTCAATTAGCTGTAAATGGTTTGAAAGCTGAGTATGAAAATGCCGAAGGTTATGAAGGCAGGATGCTTACAGGCAAAGCAGCTAAATCATCAGGTGATGTATATCGTAGTCAACAGGAAGTTGTAAGAGCTATGGCTGATCCTAAATATGATAACGATCCTGCTTATCGTCAGGATGTATACGATAAATTAGAAAGATCTAACGTACAATTCTAAGGAGAATTAATTATGGCTAGAGGAGATGGATCAGCTGTTGTAGGCTATGATCCAGAGAATAGATTAGACGCAATGAATGTTGTGTACTATGCTCCATCAACAGCAGACCGTTGGTTTATACCTTATAATGATGCTGGTACAACAGCAGCTCAAGTAACCCAGTGCGATAAGGTAGCAGGAGATACAGATGATAACTCTGTTGCTGCTACAGTACAAGCTGGATCAACACCTGGTACATCAGTAGGTGTAGACATAACACCACCTACTACTACCAGACATTTATACACAAGTCAAATTCCTTAATATGTCACCAAAAGGAAAAGGTACCTACGGTACTAAAAAAGGCAGACCACCTAAAAAGTAATAGATTTAGAGGCGGCTCGATTAATCGTACACCGCCCAAGTCGCTCTCTTATTTATTTTTATTAATGACAACTACAACTGAACCAGGCGGAAGACAAAACAGATTCGCAACCGAAGCAAAAGCACAAGTTATCGAACAAAATTATTTTGATAATGCTGAACGTGTAAACGGACAACTAGCTATGATAGGTTTTGTAGCTGCCCTTGGTTCATACATAATAACTGGACAAATTATTCCTGGCATTTTCTAAAATGGCAACAGTAACATTAACAAAACCAACTAACAACTGGGCGAGTTTTTGTGACTGGACAACAAGTACCGACAACCGCATTTATGTTGGTTGGTTCGGTGTCCTTATGATCCCTGCACTACTAACAGCAACAACAGCATTTATTATTGCGTTTATTGCGGCTCCTCCAGTTGATATTGATGGCATACGGGAACCCGTAGCCGGATCTCTACTCTATGGAAACAACATCATCTCAGGGGCTATCGTCCCGTCATCTAACGCAATCGGTCTTCACTTCTACCCAATCTGGGAAGCTGCAACCATCGACGAATGGCTCTATAACGGTGGACCATATCAACTCATTGTATTCCACTTTCTCATCGGTATCTCAGCTTACCTGGGACGGCAATGGGAACTTAGTTATCGACTAGGAATGCGACCATGGATATGTGTAGCTTATTCAGCACCAGTGGCAGCAGCCTTCTCAGTCTTCCTCGTGTATCCTTTTGGACAAGGGAGTTTCTCTGATGGTATGCCTCTTGGTATTTCAGGCACTTTCAATTTTATGTTTGTGTTTCAGGCAGAACATAATATCCTCATGCATCCTTTCCACATGCTCGGTGTTGCAGGGGTATTCGGTGGAGCTTTATTCGCTGCTATGCATGGAAGTCTCGTTACTTCCTCACTTATTCGTGAGACAACTGAGACAGAATCGCAGAACTACGGATATAAATTTGGTCAGGAAGAGGAAACATATAACATCGTTGCAGCCCATGGCTACTTCGGTAGGTTAATTTTTCAATATGCGAGCTTTAATAATTCTCGTTCTCTACATTTCTTTCTTGCTGTTTGGCCAGTCACTTGCATATGGCTCACTTCCATGGGAATATCCACTATGGCGTTCAATCTTAACGGGTTTAACTTCAATCAATCAATAGTTGATTCTAGTGGTAAGGTTATCCCTACCTGGGCAGACGTACTGAACCGTGCTAACCTTGGTATGGAAGTAATGCATGAAAGGAACGCTCATAATTTCCCGCTTGACCTTGCGGCTAAAGAGGTCACACCAATAGCTTAAACACTACGTCCGTTCATCCTTAATTGGACGCATGAATTCACAGCATGGAACGGGGCTGTGATACTGGAGATCTTAATGACTCTTACGTATCGTGGTGTAAAGTACACTAAAAATTCTAACAAAAAAAATTAATGAAAACAATTGCACTAGCCCTAGCTACAATCTCATTTGCTTCAGCTCCTGCAATGGCTGGCGTCTATGTTAATGCCGAGTCAAACGCATCCTATACAGGTAACGACTATACCTCTAGAACTACTGATCTACATCTTGGTTATGAAGGTGAAGTAGGTTCTCTTGGATATTACATTCAAGGTGGCCCTTCTCTTACTGGAGCTGATGGAGTAGATAGTTCAACTGATTTCTCAGGTAAGCTCGGAGCTTCCGTAGCAGCATCAGAGAAGTTAGACATTTATGGAGAAGTATCTTTCGCTACTGTTGAAGATTCTGATAACTCCTATGGCACTAAGATAGGTGCGAAATATAGTTTCTAAACTAAATGAATTATGGATAGCGGTTTTTCTGCTGCTATCCTTTTTTATACTTATTGAAACGCTGCACGTTCATTACCATAGTACTGAAGTGCCGTGCGGAACCACGGAAAACTATTAATGTGTCTCGTAGCGGAACTGCGAGATGTTAACTTCTTAATAATTTATTATGTCTTTTATAACGAATTCTGATGCAGGAATTGTTACACACGTAACAAACGAATTTACTAAGAAATTCATTGCTAATGATTATATTATAGATAGTGCTGATACTGGTGGAAACTTACCAGATGGAGGTACTAACGGTGCAACTTATCGTCAACCTTTGAAATTTTCTCTAGGTAAATACGAAAGAGCTATTGTTAGAGTTGTAGCACTTCTCATTGCTGACGCAGATTGCGATCTAAAATGGAAAACTACAGTTCCAACTGCAGCTTCTGGATCTAAATTCTATGGTACTTTTGGTGTATCAGCTCTACCAGCTGCTGAAGGTACAGATGCAATTACAGATGGATTTGCTAATGCAGTAGACGGTAGTGCTACTGGGTTTGCTGAAGATACAATAACAGGATCTTCTGATGGTCTAATCACACTTAAGCAAGATTTTGTTTATGTTAACGCTGGTACAGCTGGTGATGTTGCATTTGAAATAGCACAAAATACAAATAATGCTGCTGACTTAGTGTTAAAAGCAGGATCTTATTTGAACTATATGAGGTTCTAAAGAACTTCGGACTGGAGGCACCCCTCCTTTCTGCGGGTATAGTTTAGTGGAAAAACTGTAGCCTTCCAAGCTATTGTCATCGGTTCGAATCCGATTACCCGCTTAGGCTTTCGGCCCTTACGAGGATACCCTTAAGCTGTCTAGACGGTGGGATAGACCACAAAATATAATTCGAAAAAATTTTCTCAACGTTGAGAGTATGTAAACTTATACAGACTCTTATTAACAATGGCTAACGCCACACAGTCAGTACTCGGCGCACTGAATAAAGCTGCTTCTTCAACAGCAGGTTCAGTTGCTTATGATACCAAGTATGCGACTTATTTAAAGCTGTTCTCAGGTGAGCTATTCAAAGCTTATGAGTCAGCAACTATAGCACGTGACACCGTGCAAAGACGTACCCTAAAGAACGGTAAATCATTACAGTTCATCTTTACGGGACGTATGCAAGCAGCTTACCATACTCCCGGTGAGCCAATTCTAGGATCAGGCGATCCACCAGTAGCAGAGAAGACCATCGTTTGTGATGATCTCCTCATCTCTAGTGCTTTCGTATATGATTTAGATGAGACACTTGCACATTACTCTCTAAGATCAGAGATTGCTTCTAAGATCGGTCATGCTCTAGCTGAGTCATATGACAAAAAGATCTTCAGAACGATAGCTCTAGCAGCTCGTGCTTCACATCCTATTACAGCTTCTCCTGGACCTGAGCCTGGTGGATCAACCATCAAATTAGGTACTGGTAAAGAGTATGATGCTCAAGCATTAGTTGATGGCTTCTTCGAAGCAGCTTCAATTTTAGATGAAAAGAATGTACCTAAGACAGGTAGAACAGCTGTACTATCTCCAAGACAGTACTATGCTCTTGTATCTCAGGTATCTACAAATATCTTGAATCGTGATTATGGTAATTCACAAGGTAATCTAACTTCTGGCGAAGGTCTCTATGAGATTGCTGGAATTAAAATCAGACGTTCTAACAACCTTCCATTCTTGGCAGGTACTGTTAATGCTCAGTCTGGTGAGAATAATGATTACTCTGGTGACTTCCAATATCATTGCGGTTTGATTTATCAGAAAGATGCTGCAGGTATTGTTGAAGCCGTCGGACCACAGGTTCAAGTAACAGGTGGGGACGTTTCAGTTTTATACCAAGGTGACGTAATGGTCGGACGCCTTGCAATGGGTGCTGGTACACTTAACCCAGCTGCTGCGATTGAATTCTCTAACGAATAATTTGGAGGTATAATCTTATGCCTATAGTACCTGGAACTCAACATACAGTTACCAGACGCCAAGGTATTGGTGGTGTTGTTTCTTCTACTAAAGATCCTAATGTTGGGGTTGAAAATGGGAGATCAATGCTAGCAGCAGATTATACTACATTAACAATTGCTCAATCAGCTATAACCGAAGCTAACCCTGGTGTCTTTACATCAGCAGCTCACGGTTTAGAAACAAATGATTTACTTACTTATCATACCGAAGCAGGAACAGCCTTAGTAACTGGATCGTCAGATACAGCTGCTGATGGTGACGTCTTTTGGGTTAAGAAAGTAGATGCTGATACATTCCAACTTACTTCTACAGCTAGTGGAACTGGTTTACAAGTAAGTACTGATGGTAATGATAATCAGACATTTAGCAGACCAATTGGTAAAGTAGTATAGTAACTTAAATAACGAGGTAATACAAAATGGCAACAGCCGTCGCTAAAGGTAACGCTGGTGTTTGTACAACAGACGCTACTCGTGAAAGCGTATCTCGTACCGAAGGTGGAGCTGGTAATACTGATATTCGTAGCTCTGGAGCTGTGGTATCAGTTACCAAAAACCTAAGAGTACCGTACGCTACACAAGAATGTAACGTTACCTAAACTTATATATAGGAGGGTTCACTGCCCTCCTTTTTTTTATTCATAAAAATTTATACCTATGACTTCTACTCCCACAACAGTTGACATCGATACAGAACTATCCGCAGTTAATACAATCTTGGGTAGTATTGGTCAATCTCCAATTTCAACATTAGACTATGATAATCCTGAAGTTGCATTCGTCTACAATCTTTTAAAGGAAAGCAATCAAGACGTTCAAAATGAAGGATGGACATTCAATAGAGAAAACCATATAAAATATACCACTGATTCTGATGATAAAATTATAATTGATTCAGATGTTGTCCGTATGGATATGGCAGATGAATGGGATCGTACTAGAGATTTTGTTAGACGCAAAGATACTACAGATAATAAATGGAAAGTATATGATAGAGTAAACCATACATTTGAATTTCCAGATGATGATTACTTTCATTTTAATGTAGTAAGATATTTAAAATTTGAAGATATCCCTACTGTATTCCAAAGATATATTGCTTACAAAGCTGCAGGTAGAGCCGCTGTACAATTAGTCGGTAATCCACAATTGCAACAGATGTTAGCTACATTTGAAATGCAAGCGAGAGCTTCTTGTGTAGAATATGAATGTAATCAAGGTGATCATTCATTCTTCGGATGGCCAGATGATTCAGCATATCAATCTTACAAACCTTATAGAGCACTTAGACGCTAATGGCTAGTATTACACAACAAATACCTAATTATAAATCTGGTATATCTGAATTACCGGATGAATTAAAAGCACCTGGACAAGTAGTTGATTTAAATAATGGTATACCTGATATTACCAAAGGTTTAATAAAAAGACCTGGTACTGATTTGGTTAATGTTATTACACCAGCAACAACAGGTAAATGGTTTCCAATTTATCGGGATGATGGTGAACAATATATAGGCCAAGTGGCTACTACAGGTGCGGTTAAAGTATGGAGATGTAGTGATGGTGTAGAGATACCTATTGATTATGCAAATGTCCCTGGAACAAGTTTAGCAGAATACTTAATCCATACAAGCTCTGAACAGGTACAACCATTTACTATCAACGAAACAACTTTCTTTACTAACAGAACAAAGATAGTTGCAATGGAAACTGATTCTGCTAATAAAACTCCTCCTATTAATAACGAAGCATTTATATCACTAAGGACTATTACTTATGGTAAACAGTATGCTTTAGATATATTTGATCCAACAGATCATACTACTGTTACATATAATAGAGCAACAGCTATAGAAGCTGATGAAGATGTTGATACATCTGCTATAGGTAGTTATTCAAATGATGGTAAATGTGAAGGAATGAGTAGGGCTAATGTCACACCTACAGATACCAATAAAGGTCTTTCATATATGAGAGGTGGTACAGGTAAATCCAATCTTAGATATGAGATGGATACACGTTGTACCCCAGTACCACAACCAGGCAGTGTGTCTAGTGCTTATGATGATTCATATCAACCAAACGCTCTACTTCAATTTGGAGGAGAAGGTTGGAAAACTGGTGATACACATGATTATGTTTCAGTTAAAGGATTAGAAACACAAGTAAAAATAACATCTCATGTTGAAATAACTTCTAGAGCAAATGTTGCTTTAGTAAGACCAGAAGCTACATCTTCTAATGCTGCTGAAAATGTATCAGCTGAAAGTGTACTAGCTGGTATGAAGAATGCTATTGAAGAAATATCAGATCATGGTTTGACTGCTACAATTGTCGGAAATGGTATACATATATATCGTGCAACTTCATTTAATGTGACTTCTCCAGAAGGTCAGTTAATGGACATCATCACTAATGATGCTAATGATCCTTCAGATCTTCCTAGAGTATGTAGACATGGATATGTAACTAAAGTTGTTAATAGTGGTGAAGATCAAGATGACTATTACCTTAAGTTTAAAGTAAATAATATAGATGAAGATAATTCAATAACAGGCGTCTATACTAGAAGTGCAAGTAGCGCTCAAAGTGCAAATTATACAAGAGGTAGTTCTAATACTATAGCAACTAGTGCAGTTAATACAACTAATGATACTGTTACTATTACAGCTCATGGATTTACTACCGGAACTTCATTACTTTATGATGACGCTAGTGGTACAGTTTTAACAGGGTTAACTGATAATACAACATATTATGCTATTATTGTTAATGAAGATACTATAAAATTAGCCACATCAACTGGTAACGCAACAGCTGGTACAGCTATAGATTTAACAGGAGCAGGTAATAATTCTCAAACTTTAGCAACTGCTTTAAATACTGTAACCATAACTGATACAGATCATGGTTTAATAACTGGAGATCAGATTGTTGCTACCTTTAGTGGTGCTGCTACTGACGGTACATACACCATAGCTAATGTAACAAAAGATACATTTGATGTTACTGATGCTGCAGCTGGTGTTATAGCTTCTACATCTCTAACTTATACTCATGGTTTAGTAACCTTTACTAAAACTTCTCATGGTTTAGCTACTACAGACAGCGTAATTGCTGACTTTAAAAGTGGTAATGCAACTGATGGTTGGTATGAAGTAGGTACAGTACCTTCAGCTAATACTTTAACTTTAAGGCAAGCTTTGCCTACAAATATAGGTGGTACTGTTGCTACTAGTGCTGTTAATATAAGCACTGAAACTATTACTTTAACTGCTCATAACTTCTCAACTGGAGATGAAGTACATTATAGTAATGGTGGTGGTACAACACTTGCAGGTTTAACAGATGATACTATATACTACTGTATTAAAACTGATGCTAATAACTTCAAACTAGCTACTACTAAAGCTGATGCTGATGATGGTACTGCTATCAACTTAACAGGTACAGGAAACAATAGTCAGGTATTCTCAGCAACAGTTGATTTAAGTCCTAATCGATTTGGTACTGGTGTATGGGAAGAATGTGCTGGTCCTGGTATAGAAGTTAAGTTTGATGTGGATACAATGCCATTGAAACTTACTAGAGTTTTACCTAGTACACAACATACAATTGCTACATCTGCAGTTAATACTAGTAATGAGCAAATCACTATTACTAGTCATGGTTTATCTACAGGTGATACTCTTTTATATGATAATGGTGGAGGTACAACTTTAGCAGGTCTTACAGATGACACTATTTATTATGCAATTAATGCTGGTATTAATACTATAGCTTTAGCTTCTAGCCTTAGCAATGCTAATGCAGGAGTTGCTGTTAACCTTACAGGTACTGGTAATAATGCTCAGACTTTAACCAATGATTATTTTAGTATCAATGGCGGGTCTAATACTGCTTATACAAATGGTGCTTTCAGATTCGATTACCCAGCTTGGGATGATAGAGGTGTAGGTGATGATGTTACTAACCCTAAACCATCTTTTGTTGGTAATAAAATTAATAAGATATTCTTCTTTAGAAATAGAATTGGTCTATTAAGTGAAGAGAATGTTATATTATCTCGAACTAATGACTTCTATAATTTCTGGGCAAAAACTGCGTTTACTATAGCTAATGCTGATCCTATTGATTTACAATCTAGTTCTACCTACCCAACAGAGTTATTTGATGCAGTTGAAGTTAACGCTGGATTACTTATATTTAGTGCGTCTCAGCAATTTTTATTAACTACTGATGAAACTCAATTAACACCTGAAACAGCTAAGATAGCTTACCTTGCATCGTATGCATTCAATGAAAAAACATTTCCAATTGCTTTAGGTACTACTGCAGGTTGGATAAATAGTACTGCGAAACGTACTAGATTCCATGAAATGGCAGAAATTGTAAGGAATGGAGAACCACAGGTCTTAGAACAAAGTAAGGTTATATCTAAATTATTTCCAGATGATATCACTTTAATTGCTGAATCAGTTGAAAACCAAATGGTTTTATTTGGTTCTGAAAATAAAAATGAAGTGTGGGGATATAAGTTCTATACTCAAGGTAAGAATAGAATACAATCAGCTTGGTTTAGATGGGAACTACCTGGTACTGTAACTTATCATGTATCAATGGATGATACGTATTATGCTATTGTAAAGAATAGCTCTACTTATACGTTAGAAGCTATGGATATTAAAAAAGCTACAGATACAACATTAGTAGGTACAGCTCCAGATGAGTATCTAGTTCATTTAGATACTAAGTCAATTATTGCATCAGGTTCATTATCATATTCTGCAACAACTAATAAAACTTCATTTACAAAACCATCTGGTTATAACAGTTCTCAACAACTTGCAGTATTTTGCCATAGCTCTGGTAATAAGATTGGTAAATATTCAGAAGCAAGTGTAGTTAGTACTGATATACAAATGGAAGGTGACTGGACTGGACAAGATATTGTTTTAGGTTATTTATATGAATATGAAATAGAACTACCTACTATTTATATACAACAAATGGCTGGTAATTCAATAAAATCAGAAACACGTGGTTCATTAGTACTACATAGAATAAACTTTACCTTTGGATCAGTTGGTTTAATTGAAACTACTTTGAAAAGAAAAGGTAGAACTGATTATAGTAAAACATATGAATCTATAGAATGGGATAATGCACTTGCAAGTAGGTTGGCTATAGCAGATGATTATATCCATACCATACCTGTTTATGATAGAAATACTAATACTAGCTTACATTTAAAATCTAGCCATCCAGCTCCTGCAACATTACATTCAGTAACTTGGGAAGGAGATTATAATGCGAAATATTATCAAAATGTCTAAATACATTCACCCAATTACAATTGAGGCTGCTATTGAAGTGGCCTCTAATTTACGCCCTGATGACTACAGAGAGGTCTATGAAGGCCATGGTCATTTTCCACTTTTACATATACCTTTAGCTGCTTTTGAAGGAGATTCAGTATACTTCACCGTACCTAACGGCAAGACTGCCGGATTAGCCGGAGTAGATAAAAACGGAGCAATATGGATGCTTTGTACACCCGCTATACATGAATACCCTATAACCTTTGCACGTGAAGCAAAACGTTATGTAGAAAGTCGGACTGAAAAATTACTTTGGAATATTGTAGATAAACGTAATACCGTTCATTTAAAATTACTCCAATTTCTAGGATTCAAGTTTTTACGAGAACTTAAATATGGTCCTAACCAAATAACCTTTATAGAATTTTGCCGTGTGTAATCCTACAGCCATAGCAGTCGCATCATTTGGTGCTCAAACTGCAGGTAATGTCTACCAATATAATCAACAAAAGAAAGCTGTCAGATATAGGAACAGAGCTAAACTTCTTAACTTTAATGAAGAACGTAGACTTTGGGTAGCTGATCGTATTTTACGAGATACAGCATATAAAGCTAATACTATTCAGTATGAAGCAAATATCGATGAATTATATCAAAGATCTTTAGATCTATGGAGATCACAAGATCAAGAGATTAAAGCAGCTTTAGCTACTCATGCATTTAATAATGTAGAAATTCTACAAAAAATGTTTAAAGCAGAAAGTGCTAGAGAACAAACTGGTGTAACTGCACAACGTATTGAAGGAGAAGCTGCAAGAGTCGCTGGTTTTGCTTTGACTAAATCTTATCGAGATATGATATTAGTTAAGGATCGAGCTTGGTTAAATAAAGAAACAGTCAGAGCCGAAGCAAATCAAAAACAAAGAAAAGCTTGGGAACAAGTCAACGTCTCACCTGTATCAGGATTCCAACCTATATATCCAGAATTAGAAAGCGAACCTGGAATAGGAGGGTTATTAATGAAAATAGGTATGAGTGCAGCTACATCTTTCCTTGGTTATAAAGCAATGAAAGGAACTGGTGGATTTGATTCTTCAAAGAATTTCTGGAAACAATCCTCTCAATTCTATACAGCTGCTGGAGCAACAGCAGCAAGTGCTGGAACATCCTTATCGTCTTCATTAGATTCAAATCCACTAGGATACGGTCTAAATCAACCTAATCGAGGAGTGCTTACGGCGCGAAGCGCTTTCCCTGGTGCTCAGGGAGTTTCACTATATCAATGGGTATCATAAATTATGACTGCATTAGATAAACATATTAATTTCTTAAGGAATGATCTTAGGAATCAAACAAATCAAATCCAACAACAAAATGACCAAGTTGGTCAGTGGCAATCTGAAGCTGCTTTAGCAAATGGTAGATTAGTAAGTCAGTTTTCTAAAAGTTTATCTAACTTTTTAATAGAAACCGATAAATTCCACCAAGCTACAAAAGATAAAAAAGCTATTAAATTTTATAGAGAGCATATAGAAAAGACACGTGAGAAAGATTATAAGATCTTAACCGAAGAGGAAAAAAAGCTACTTGCAAAACAAACTCAAAAAGAAGCTAACATAAAAGCAACAGAAGAGCAAGGTCAACAATTTTCTAATGAAACAACTAAAGGCATTATTGCTGCCCAACAGAGTGGAAAGCCTTATAATAAAGATCTGCAGTATCTACTTAAAGAAGCAGATCCATCTTTACATAGTAGATTAATTAAACTTTGGTTACGTAATAAAAGTGGAGAATATAAACCTTGGTTACAACAGCAATTTAATGGTAAAGGAGAATTTTCAGGGTTAGAATTTCAACTTGCTGAAGGTGGTGCAACAATGACCATCGGTGAAATTAGAAATAACCCTATACTTCAAAAGGCTGTGTCTTCTCAGCTTCGTGATCTTTGGATGGAGAAACTTAACGTAGGTCCAGGATCTTCAATTGATCAAGACTGGCTTGACTCAACAGGATTTACTGATCACTTATTAGTCCAAGAAGGTGGAGTAGTTATTGAGTCAAGTCATAGATTTTATTTCGAAAAAAGTAAGGAAAGAATATTATTAAATGAACAGGCTATATTTAAAGCTTTCGAAACAGGTGCTTCTACGGAAGAAATATCTGGTCTTATTGATACATTTTGGTTAGAACTTAAAGCCAGTCCTAAAGATACGAAAGGTTCTTTGTATACTAATGAAGAAGTACATACAGAATTTCAAACTTTATTATCAAATCTACAAAAGGTTGGTCTTTTAGGTGAGATTAAGTATAAAAGACTTATGAATATGCCATCAGATATATTAGATATAAACAATCCAGCACATACTGTTATAGATAAATCAGGAGATGGAGTACCAGGAGAGCCAGGTAAAAAAAGGACTAAAAGTTGGGCTGAAATGTGGCCACTAAGATATGGTAAATATGGTACTGTATCTAACGAAAATATTAAGCAAGTTGAACAGACTGGAATACAAGTAGGCCGACAATTGGAAGCAGCTGAAGTTCAAGCAGATACGGATGCTTATAATTTTTTAATTGAAAATGAAGCGATGACAATAGAAGATGTAAAGGAGGAGAAACGAAGATTGATTGGACAAGGATTTCACGTTCATCCTAAATTAGATCAGTTACTTGAAATAGCTGAAAAAAGTCCAGTTACAATAAAGGCTGAAACTGAAGCTATCATAGCAGACATTAAAGCAGGTCGGGATATAACTGACAAAATTCCAACCTTAAGTCCAGTAACTCGTAACCATCCGATAGTTAAGGAAAAACTTGATGCAATAGCAAAATGGGGTGAGACTGAAACTTATACAGAGATGGAGAAGAGCGTTAAACATAGTATAGAAACTCTTATAGAATTAAGACCTGATAAACTTAGAGCTACTACCTTAAGTGCAAAGGAAAAAGAAGCAATTCATAAAGCTACTGCTTATGCTCAAAAAATGTTAGCACAAGGTACAGTTAAAACTGCAAAGGAAGCTCAAATATTACGTAAAGAGCTAGGAGAGGATATTACCCCTACGGATGCAGCGTTGCTAACCGATGCATGGGTTAGAGAAAATAAGGATAAAGGTGGCTTATTTGAAAGAGAAAAAATTAACGGAGTCAGAGATTTCCATAATATTAGATCTAGCGATTATAATTTTAGTTCTTTTGAAGGACCGATTATTCTTCCAAATACATTTATAAATTCTCTTCCACAACAACCTGACCAAGTACAAAGCTTATTAAAAAATGAAGATAAATTAAATAAGTTAATTGCTGAGAATGAAGAACTTGGAAAGAATTGGAATGAATATTTTGGTAAGGATGCTAACCTTAATACTGCTATACCTGAAAAAGCTTTTATATTATCTAAACAAGCCAATATTCCTATAGCAGAAGTATTGGAAAAGCTTAATATACATAATGGGCATGGCAAACTTAATCCTAAATTAAAAGATGCACTATTTGGTGAAATAGGTAGAGTATTACATCCTAAACTATTAACAGCACTTATTCAAGGTGATGCAACAGCTTCAGAAGCTAATCAAATTAAAGCTAGGTATTGGTTTCAAAGTCCTGAAGGATTAATTGAGAAAAGTTTCCGTGGTCCTTTAGGTGACGAAGTTAAATATGTTAATACTGATACAGGACATGAATATAAAACACCTATTATTATATCTTTATTAGGTATGTTATCTGAGGAATTAGGTGAAGATGTGTCTTCAGATTTACAACCTGGAGGTATTACGATGATGATAGATCGATTACTAAATCCAGAAAACCCTGAATATGAAGGTATGGACTATGCTCCAGAAGTAACTAGAAAGCAAAAAATTATAGATTTATTAAGGAATCCTTTTTTCTTAAAATATTACAGTCAATTTGATCCTAGAGCAAATGTTCTTTTAGATACTGAAACTCCAGAAGATTTAAGACGTTTAACAGGACAAGGTGATTTAGAAACTGAATGGGTCGAAGCCCTACAATTAACTTAATTATGGCACTCACTTACGAGAGAGATAGTAATTTACAAGCAGATCAACCAGGAACATATTATCCAGAAGGTACTGAGCCAGTAACTCCTGAAGAAGAAATAGCACCTACGGGTGACATTGATCCTGTTGAAGTCCAAGTGGAAGAAACCACAGGCCAACAAAGTTCAGCTATAAAAAATTACAGAGACCTTGGAGTTATTAAAAAATTACCAGAAGGTCCAGAAAAGACTGAATTGTTAAATCAATGGTCTCAAAAATACTATAACAAAAATTACGAAGAATATTCTGAAGAATATAGTAAGAAAAATTTCTTCCAAAAATGGGGACAACATTTTCAGAAAGATTGGTCTAACCAAACTGTTACAGGAAATCCATTAACTTGGGGTAGAGCACCTGGTTCAATGGGAGCGGGTGTTGTGGATTTCGGTATTGATACCGTAAATCTTTTACCTGGTTCTAATTTACCTAAATTACCTAAATATGAAGCTCAAAGTTTACAAGGATTAAGAGAAGTTAGTTCTCTTGTTATACCTTTTCTTATATTAAAAGGTAAAGCTATGGGTGGTATGAAAGGCTTACATGAAACACAAGCCGCTGCTAAATATTCACCATGGTTATATAGATTAGGAAACAATCGAGTCTTTGCTAACTTTGCAAAATTCGGTCTTGATATGGGTGTAGGTAGTACTGTTGACTTTACTAATCAAATAAATAAATTCAATGATACTTTAGCTACCTCATGGAAAAGAGGAAACTGGTGGGGAGCACGATGGATACCTGAAGCTTGGACATCAGATAAATTAAATCCTGATCAAAAACATGCTGCTAATATAAAAGAAGGAGCATATTTAGGGTTTTATGGTAATGTATTAGAAGGTCTAGTACGTATGGTAGGTGCAGGTAGAAGTATATTTCGAGCTACTGAATACTTATCAGAAACTACTGGAAATCAAAAAACTTTAAATGAATTAGTTACAGATCCATTAGACTTAAAAGTTTTTGATGAAAAAAATACTATTGCAGATTCTGTAGCAAGAGCAGAAGCTAAAATAACAAGAGAAGAAAAAGCTTTACAAAAATATTATATACAGAGAAATACACCAATAAACGAGCCTACTGTTGGTATACATAAATTTGATGACTCATTAGAAAGTGGTATCTTAACTAAAAGTTCTGATGGTATAGTTGGTACTACAAAAGATGCAACTCAAATTGCAGGTAATATAGATACTACTTTTGGTAGATTAGGTAATACCCTAACAGAAGCAGCTAGAAAGGCTGGCTTAACATTTGATGGTGTAAATGCACGTGCTGTTCTTAAATCATTGAAAGATGAGTTAGTAAAAGCAGGAAGATATAATATTAAATTACCTAATGGTAAGAGATTACCTTGGAAAGATATTGATTCATCAGGTAAAATTTTAGCTGAAATTGTTTCTGATCCAACTTTACCTAGAGGTGAATTAGATAAAATTCTTAATTCATTTAAAACAGTAACTAATAAAGTTGCTAAATTAAATCCAACAGGAAGAAAGGCATTAAAACAAGCTAAATTAAGGTTACTAGAACAGTGGAGCGATATAAATACTCATAAAGCTAAAGGGTATTTCGTAACATCTGAAGCAGGACAAATAGCTGATTTATCTGAAGCTGGTAGAATAATGGATGGTACAAGTGCTACTAAGAGATTAAATGATCAACTATTAGATAGATTAGAATTATTTGATATTGAAACTAAAATTAGTGAATTTGAATGGGGAGGTAAAAACCAACTTCTTCAGACATTAAATCTCCTAACAGATAGTGGGAATACAAAAGATGTCATTAAACGTTTAAAAGAATTAGATGAGAATTATGTACAATACATTCAGAATATACTTCCTGAAGCTAAAGCATTTAGACAAACATTAACAGATATATCAATACATAATCCTGAGTATGCAAAAGCTTTAAGATTAGCTTATGAACTAACAGATGGTAATGTTAATTCTATTAAAGGTATGAATAAATTAATACAGAACCAATTAGGTATGTATTCTAAAATGGTAGTTGATGGTACGCCATCTATACCATCTTACTTTAATAGAGCATTGATGACAAATTTATTCAATTCAATGTTGTCTGCTATTTCTACACCTGTCAAAGCTTTTACAGGTAACTTTGGTGGGTTTATATCAGAACCTATTAGTGTATTTTATGGTGCTTTAAGAGAAGGTGATACTATTCAAATGAGAAGAGCAGCTCATATGTATTTTGGATTTGAAGATACATTCCAAAAAGGCTTGAAACATATGGGATTTATTTTCAGAAAAGCTTCTCAAAGTCCAGGAGAATTAGCATATTTAACACGTGATGATTTAGCATTACAAAAATTAGCTGACTTAGAATTTGCTAATGAATTTGCTGAAGCTGCTGCTAAGAAAGGTGAATATGGACCTAAAGCAGTATTAACTTGGATAGAAGAATTAGAAGCAATAGGAAGAGATCCCACCATGCGATTTGGTGCCAATGCTATGACTGGATTAGATGGATTTACCGAAGCTACTCAAAAAATAGCTCACGATAAAGGTAAGGCATTTGATATCTTATTAGAAAAATATCCTGATGGTAATTGGACTAAAGCTGAATTTCAAGAAGTATATGAAAATTTATGGCAGCAAGGATGGACTCCAGATGGAATGATAAGTCAATCTGCAGTTGAATGGTCAAGGCGTGAGATCGCACTTAACTTAGATACACCATTAACAAAATCCTTAAACCCTTTAATTGCAAAGATACCAGCTTTAAGAAGTCTATTCTGGTTTCCAAAAACCCAAATGAATGTATTAGATATGTTCGGGAAATACGGTAATCTATCTAGAGTAAAAATTGGTACAGATTTTGCAGGTGATTATGCAGAATTATTAGGACCATTTGGCAATAAGAAAGTAACAGACTTTACTTCAGCTGAAGTCCAATCGATACTTGCCAAACGTGGTATGGATATGTCTGGTGATCCTTTAGCTAAACTAAACCATCTTAGATATAAAACAAGAGGTAGAGTTGCAATGGGGAACATTGCTGTTTTTAGTGCTGGTCTTCTAGCTGTAAGGGATCGTATAAGAGGTAATGGTCATTGGGATAGACAAGTACAAAAAACAAGATACAATCAAAATTGGAAAAAGAAAACTATCCAAGGTTTAGACGGTAATTGGTATAGTTATGAATTCTTAGGTCCATTAGCTGATTGGTTAGCTTTAACAGTTGATATTTTTGATAACTTTGATTCTATGAGTTATGCTCGGATGGAAAAATTGGAGAAAAAATTAGGCTTCATTTTATCAGCTAGTCTTACAGACCAATCTTTACTAGGAGATATGGAACCTTTACTTGGGATATTAAGTGGAAATAAGTCAGATCTAACAAGATGGTCTGCTCAAATGACTAATACATTGTTCCCATTAGGTGGTTTTAGGAATGAATTGGGTAAGAATTTAACTGGTATGTTACGAGAAGTTCAGCAAGATGACTTTGGTGAACAGATTAGAAATAGAAATGCTTGGTTAGATCCTTTTAATGCAGGTGGTGCTTTAGGTGCTGTTTATGATTGGGTGACTGGTAAGCAAATTAAAGTAGCAGAAGGTGGTTTGATCCCTCGATTCAGAAATAATATGACACCACTTAAAATATATCCTAAACAAACCCCAGAAGGTCAATTTTTAATAGAGATTGAGTTTGATGGTTCACCTTATTTTAATGTATCTGGTGGTGGGGTTAAATATACTTCAGTAGAAAAAGCTGAATTAGCTAGTAGGGTAGGTAAAGATGGTTATTTCAATAAAGAATTAAAGAGAATAATGAAAGAAGCTGAAAAATTAAAATATACCTTTCCAGATGGGAAAACTATTAAAGGTTATGTAAATATTACACGATATGCACGTAGATTTGGTATAACTTCTGAAGAATTAGATGATTTTGGAGGTATTAAAAAGGATATAAAATACCAACTTCAACTTGCTAAAGAATCAATAGAACAAGATTTATCTACTAGAGATCGTGTTCTTATCGAAGAAGATAAAAAACGAACAAATGTTATTTTACAACAGCAAGGAGATATAGAAGGTATTTTAGAATTGAATTCAACTAACCCTTAGTAACTAAATGGCACATACAAAAGTAACAAGAGCATATTCCGCTAATACAGGGACAGCTAATACATTTAGCTACTCGGGTAGTTTTGATGTATTTAAAGGTTCTGAAGTCAAAGTAGAACTTGATAATACTGTATTAACCTATACTGCTTCAACAATCAATGAATCCGCCTCACCAAGAGAATATTCTGTAGATACATCAGCTAAAACCATACATATTGGTGGAGCTGATCTTGCTAGTGGTTCTATAGAAATATATCCTAATACAGATATGGGTAGCCCTACAGCAAGAGCTACTTATAGTGCAGGATCATCGGTAACAGCTAGTGATTTAAACGCTAATCAAACTCAGGTTCTACGGAAACTGATGGAATATGATGCAGCTGGTAATGTCACCAATGCTGATATAGATGACGATACAATTAAAGAAGTAAAATTAGATATTGATAACGCTCCAACTGATACATACATACTAACAGCTGATTCAACTACAGGCGGTGGCATGAAATGGGTAGCACCATCTTCTCAAGCCGTAATGAATATAACTGCTAATAATTCTAATAATGAAACTGTATATCCAGTCTTTGTAGATGGAGCTACAGGAGACCAAGGGTTAGAATCAGATACAGGACTTAGTTATAATCCAAGTACAGGTAAATTAACTTCTACAGAATTTGTAGGAGATATAGATGCTGTAGATGGAGACTTTGATGGTACATTAGAAGCTGATGCTATTACTGTTGCTGGTGTTGCTTTAAACACAGTTATTGCAGGTGTAACAGTTACTAATGCTACTAATGCTACTAATTCATCTCATGTATTAGTTACAGATAACGAAAGTACTAATGAAAATAATTTAATCACCTTTGTAGAAAATGCTACAGATTCCACTGGAAATGTAGGATTAGAAATGGATGGTGATTTAACCTATAATCCTAGTACAGGTACTGTAGCAGCTACGGCATTTACAGGTAATCTAACAGGTAACGTAACTGGTAATGCATCAGGTACGGCTGCAACGGTTACAGGTGCTACTCAAAGTAATATAACAGCACTTGGTACATTAACTGGACTTACTGTTGCTGGAGATGTAGTACTTGATAATGGTACTAATGCTGGTAAAGATCTTACTTGGGATGAATCTGATGATGCTTTAGAATTTTCAGATAATGTTAAAGCAAATTTCGGTGCTAGTAATGATTTAAGTATATACCATGATGCATCAAACTCTTATATTGATGATGCAGGTACAGGAGCATTAAGAATTAGAGGTAGTGCTGTTGAAATTAAAAAACAAGCTGCTGATGAAACTTGTGCTGTCTTTACTGCTGATGGTAGTGTAGATCTTTATTATGATAATACTAAAGAATTTGCTACAAAATCAGGTGGAGTTAAGTTATTTGGACATTCCGAAGCAGTTGTCGAAGCATTAACTTCTGCTTCAACTGTGACTATAAATTTCGGTTTAGCTAATCACTTCTCATGTACACTAGGTCACAATATAACATTTGATAATCCTTCAACTGAATCAATCGGTCAATCAGGATCAATTACACTTACACAACCTGGAAGTGGAGGTCCATACACAGCATCATGGGGTACACAATACCTATGGGCTGGAGGTACAGCACCGACACTATCAACAACCGCTAATTATGTTGATCGGATAGATTATGTTGTTGTAGCAGCTGATAAGATACATTGTGTAGCTAGTTTAGCAATGGATTAATATGTTTGATACTTTAACACGAATAGGTGCATCAGGTGCCAGTGTAAGTGCTTATGAGATTGACAAATCTTTAAGATTCCATTCTGGTGATTCAACAGTTTTAACTCAAGATTTAGGTACTTCTGCAACTAATAGAAAGAAAACAACTATTTCTTTTTGGTATAAACCTTCTGCTTTAAATGGAGGTATCATACATGGTGGAGTATCTGGTACAGGAGGTAGTGCTACTGGATCTCGTATTTACCATCAATCTACTGGTAAATTATATATACAAACAGCGGTAAATAATAGTTCTGTATGGGCTATTGAAACTACAAGAGTACTTCTAGATTATTCAGCATGGTATCATATATTACTTCAAGTAGATACAACACAAAGTACAGAGGCAGATAGAGTTAAATTATATATAAATGGCTCTAGAGAAACAGTATTTGATTCTGCAAGTTATCCAACGCTAAACTATGATGATTACTGGGTTTATGGTAAATTCAGAATAGGTGATTATGGTGGTGACTATGGATATTACTATGGAATGTATGGTTATCTTACCGAGGTACATGTAATTGATGGTACTATTAAAGCACATACAGATTTTGGAGAATTAAATACTGATAGTGGTCAATGGGCTCCTATTGAATATACAGGTGGATCATATGGAACTAATGGATTCTATGTAGATTTTGAAGATAATAGTGGGACAACAACTACAACATTAGGTAAAGATTCGTCTGGAAATAGTAATAACTTCACTTGTAGTGGCTTCTCAGTTTCAGCAGGTGTAGGGAATGATTCATTTGATGATACACCTACTAATAATTTCTGTACATTAAATGGTAATGATGGTGGGAATAATGGAGTTACATTAAGTCAAGGTGCCTTAGTATGTAACGTTTCTTCTGGATTCAAACTAACTTGTGGTACAATATGGTTAACAGAAGGAAAATGGTATTGGGAAGTTATTTGTGATGATACTGGAAATGGTTTTGTAGGTATTTCCGGTCAGCAGGAATTAATAAATAATAGGGGTGCAATGTATGATAGTAACTCATTTAATATTAGAGCTACTAACGGTAATAAATATCTAGGCGATGGTAATGATTCATCTTATGGATCAGCTGTCTCTGACGGTGATGTAGTAATGGTAGCTGTTGACTGCGACGCAGGAAAAGCATGGATTGGAAAAGCTGGTACATGGTTTAATTCAGGTGATCCAGCAGCAGGTTCAAATGAAGGGAAGAGCGGTATTACGGGACCAGTAAGACCTTCAGTTGCTTTGTATGATAATGAAGATTATACTATGAACTTTGGTGCTAATATGTCTTTTGCACATACCCCACCAACTGGATTTAATAAAATAAATACATCAAACCTAGCTGATCCTACAATTAAAAACTCTTCTGAACATTTTGATACTGAACTATATACAGGAACAGGTTCATCTCAAACTCTTACTATTGACGGAGGATTTAGTCCTGGTATAACTATTATTAAGAAACGTAATGCTAATGAAGATTGGGAGATTCAAGATAGTTTAAGAGGAGCCACAAAAAGACTGATTTTTAATGATGATGTTGGTCAAGGTACTGTAGCTGGAAGTATTTCTGCTTTTACTTCAGATGGTTTTACAGTTGTTGATGCTGGTATGACAAATGAAAATACAGCTACATACGCATCTTGGCATTGGAAAGCCGGAAGTTCTGCTGCTAATGGACATGGAAGTATAAGCTCAACAGTAAGTGCAAATACTGATGCAGGTATTTCAATAGTTACATATACAGGAAATGGTACAGGAGGTGCTACTGTTGGACATGGATTAGGTGTTGCACCTGAAGCAATTTGGATTAAATCTACAAGTGAAACACAGTTTTGGATTTGGGGTCACGGAGAACGTGGTTGGACACATTATTATAGAACATCTGATGGTGCATCTGGTACTGGTGGAGCTGCCGATGATGATACTGTATTTAATGATACAGCTCCTAACTCAACTGTATTTACTCTAGGTAATAAGGCTAATGTTAATTCAAATACTCAGACTTATGTTGCCTACTGTTTTGCAAGCGTAGCAGGGTTTTCAAAAATAGGTAAATATAGAGGTGATACAACATATTATCCTTTTGTTTATACAGGTTTCACACCTCAATGGATTTATAGTACAAGTGATTCTCATAGGATGGTCCAACATCGAGATGTCCCAGGATATAATACCAATACCACTGCTCTTTTAGGAAGTTATAATAACCTCGAAGAAGCAGCGGCTGGATTTTCTACGAATTTCTATTCAAATGGATTCGGATTTAATGCAAATACTGGTACTAATTTGAATACAAATGCAGGTACTGGTTATTATATTGCCTTTGCAGAATCACCTTTTAAATATTCTCCAGGAAGATAAAAAATGGCATTTAAACTAGATGGAAAAACATTACCAGTTGGAATACCTTTTACATCAAATGGTGTAAATTACCCAGCGAATTGGTTACGACTAACTTCGTTATCTGAAAAAAATGCAATCGGTATAACAGAGGTTGCAGATCCTACTCCGTATGATCAAAGATTTTATTGGAATTCTTCAACTGGTAAAGATTTAGCAAAATCAAAAAGTGAGTGGATTGAAATACAAAAAGAAACAGCAGGAGGTCTTTTACGTAAATATGATTGGTATGTAACACGTAAGTCAGAGAAAGATACAGCTATACCAACAGATATTACAACATATAGAGATGGTATCCGTACTACTTGTGCTACAAGAGAAACTGAGATTACAAATTGTGCTAATATAGCTGCATTAAAAACTCTAATAGATGGAGGAATAACTGCTTGGCCTGAAGACCCGAATAAAGAAACTCCATAATGACTTCTATCCACCTTCCAACACCTAACTTACCTAAAGCTCTCGATATCCCTCAGCTGTACCTCAGACAGCCTACAGCGGACGTTCCGGCCTATAAGCCTATGATCGTACCCCCAGCTGATTTAGAGCGTCCTGAAGAGACACAGGCAGAGGAAACAAAAGAGGAACAGGTGGAGGCTCCTACTTTAAAGATACCTGTAATAGATATACAGATGCCAATACCTGAAACAGCGGTAGTGGTAACGGCTGTAACAACAGCTGTAGTGGCAGTAGCTACAACTTCTGTTACTCAATCCTTATTTGAACCTATTAAAAAGAAAGTTCAAAAACAACTACAAGCTAAAGTCAACAAATGGAAGGAAAACCGGAAGAAAAAAAAGGACTCCTCGGAAAGCTAAAAGATGCTGCTGAGGATCAAGAACACCAAATCCAGATCCTTGGAACATTCGTCAGGCTTGGCGTTGTAGTTTGGTCTGGTTTTATTATAACTTTAAATTACATAGACATCCCAGTTGTTAAGAAATCTGGTAACTCAGATATCACGTTCGTGGCAAGTGTGTTTACAGGAGCCCTGGCGACTTTTGGCTTGTCTACTGGTAATCAAAAAGATAAAGGTAAACTCAATTGCCCTATGGCTAAAAAAAAGGAAGAATGAAGAAATGGCTATTACTCTTCCTACTAGCATCCCCCTCGGTAGCAAGAGCAGAGTTAGTAACCCCACAATTCACCCAGGGGTCGATGAACTCAACAACAACAACTACTCAAGAGATCGTGGAGGAAATAACCATCACGACCTATGGGTCAGCTTTAAACAAATGGTCTGGGGAAAATGTAACCCATACCTCCGCTTCATCAGGCGGAATCGCAGATTCAGATTCGATATTTACTTTACATACAGCTGGAGATCCTTTCTCACTAGAAATAGTGACAAGAGCTGCCAGTCAGGTACTAGAAGTAACAGAAATAGATCGAGAAATCGATACTACCTCTACTACGGTATCCTTATCAGTCTTCTCTCAATAGCTCCAGTACATGCGGAGGAAGGAGACAAAAATGTATCTAATCCTGTGGCAGCTGCTACTGGGAATGTTACAAATCAAGCTGTACAATTTCAAAACAATGGAGCACCATCCAGACAGCATTATGGACCAAACATAAGTTGTAATGGTGCAACTATGACTTTTTCACCTTTCTATATGGGAAATCATACTACCCCATTCGATGATACTATGTCTCAACAGAGTTATACTGTAGCTGAGAATTGGGGAGGTCAAATTAATTTTATGTTCCCTTTAGATAGAGAAAGTTTAAGACGTTGTAAAGCTATTGCAAAGCAACAACATGATAAGATGAAGTTGAATTATGAGCTAGTTAGAATTGATAACTGTGCTAAACTTCAACAGAAAGGTTTCATGTTAGTTCCAGGTTCACGTGTTTACCATTTGTGTAGTGATGTGATACCTATTTCTGCTTTCAAAGCTGCAGAGAAAAAGGTTCTTGCATGTAAAGAACCACCAAAGCCTTGGTATAAACCTTGGCATAAACCTAATAAATGCCCCTTAAAACAATGATCGTATTAATCAAGCCCATCCTTTTCGCCTTCTTGAAGTCAGATTCAGTGAAGAAGCTAGTAGTAGATCTATTAGAAGCTTATGTTGCTAGAACTGATAACAAACTAGACGATCAGGCACTTAAAATTGTAAAAGAAAAACTATTTAGTTAAATGGCTAAAGCCACTGAAAAACAGTTTAATGAGTTACATGGCCTTGTCACTAAAGAATTCCTTACGAGGATTAAAAGTGGCACGGCTACTACTCAAGACTTAAAAGCAGCCTGTGATTGGCTTAAAACTAATGATATAAGTGGAGTACAATATGATGGTAATCCTTTAGATAAACTTGCTAAAGTAATACCTACAGTAGATCCTGCACTTATACAACGGAGGTTACATCGTAATGTCAACGTCTGATTATTATAAGAAAAATCCAAAGGCACGGGCTAAACGTAACGCACAACAAAAACGTTACAATAAAAGTGGTAAAGGTAATGCCATAGCTAAAAGAGCAAATAGAGCTAACCGTGCTCTAGGTACATATGGAAATGGGGACGGCAAGGATGCCGCACATACAGGACCAAATAGAGCTAAGTTAGAAGCGCCAAGTACTAATAGAGCTAACCCTAGAAAAGGTAAAAAGTATTCCTCTGGTAAAGGGAGGAAGGTTTGATGGCATGGGAAGATACTAATCAACATTTAATAGAAGAAGCTGAACATTTAACAGATGTTGTATTTGGTCTAATTAAAAAAAGACTGAAGAAACTTCCTCAATTACAAAGTGAAGCTAATAAAAAAATCATTGAGCTTTCAGGTGGTAAAGTTTTAAAAGGTGCAGAAAGAAAAAGATTTTTAAAACAAAATGCACCTGAATTATATAGACTTACTAGGGATTTAGGAAGCGAAGTAGATAAATTAAATAGATCTCTGGGTGAACTTTATGCAGGAGCTGGTAGAGAAAAAATAAATTTTTTAGATAAAGGTTTATTTAAAGATTTATTTAGTGGTAAATGGGATTTAACTAGTAAACAGTTATCTAAACGTTTAGCTGCATTTGAGACAAACTTATCAACATATAAAGATACTATTAAATCAGCTTTAACTGGAGAAAGGTTTACTGTAGGGCATCATCAACATTTATCATCTCTTAGAGATCTAGCTATTGAAGCTAAGAAAAGTGCTGATCCAAAATGGTGGGGTGAATACACAAGACGTTTAAATGAATTAGGTTATGATATAGGTGATCTTGGTATGAAACGTATCACACCTATTACACATAAAACTTTACAGAAAACAAAAAAGGGAGAACTTAATGTTTTAGGTTATTTAGCTGATGCTGGTGTTACAGAAAAGACTCCCGGTTTTCAAGAGTTATTAAAGACAATTGAACCTATTACAGCTCATGCTGAAGGTAATATATCAGCAAAGATTCCAGCACGATTTGCTGGATTAAGTGTAGATGATGCAGTAGAAGCTTCTTTACCATATTTAGATGTAGAAAAAGCACGATCTAGTCAAGCAGAAACAGTTACACAATTAATAAAAAATTGGCATGGAAGACTTGGTGGTAAACCAGCTACTCCAGACGATCTTAATAAATTAAAAAGTGTAATAGGTAGAATTGAACCATTAGATTTAAAAAGCTTTGAGAAACTTCAAAATTTAGAAAGTGCTCATTGGTTAAGTAAAGCTGAAGATAATACAAATTTATTAAAACAAGTATTTAAAGAAGGATCTGAAATCTATAATAAATTACCAGGTGTTCTTAAAGTTGGTGCAGGTATGACACTTTTAGGTACAGCTCTTGATGTGCGTGATATACATGCAGGTGGAGTTCAAGCTGAACAAGAAAAAGGTGATACAATGCAATCTAAATATAGAGAAGCTGCTGGAAGATTAAGACAAACTTCAGGTTTCACAGGTTTAGGTGGTACAGGAGCAGGTATACTTTTAAAATCACCAACAACTGCTGCAGTAGGAGGATTTAGTTCTATATTTACTGGATTAGCAGCTTGGCGATTAGAGCATTTAGCAGAAAATTATGAAAGTCCTTTAATGAAACTGTTTGGACCTCCTAAACATATACCAGCTAATACTGAATCTGGTGTTGCAGAAATTAAACAATACACTCCTTCATTATTAGAAAAAACTAAAATTAAAGCTCAACAATTTTTAAATTAAATATTATGGCAGCAAACTTACAACCAAGGGGTAAAAATAACCCCATGAAACCTTCTCAAATAGCACGTGTTATACCAGAGAAAAAAGGTGGTATGACAAAGGGTCAATGGATAAAATTTGTAGATAAATTAAATAAAACTGATCATCAAACTAGTGGTTTTGGATCACGTGGTGGTTCGTTACAAGATATATTAGATAAACCGTGACTGATGTAATATCTGCTTTAAAAGAAGATTTTAAACTGTTCTTACAAGCACTGTGGGATCAGTTAGATCTTCCATCCCCTACAAGAGCACAGTATTCTATTGCAGACTATTTACAAAATGGACCGAAAAGATTACAGATCCAGGCCTTTCGAGGTGTTGGTAAATCTTGGATTACTGGCGCTTTTGTGTTATGGACTCTCTTTAAAGATCCAGAAAAGAAAATAATGATTATATCCGCATCTAAGGAACGTGCGGATAACATGTCTATCTTCCTACAAAAACTAATCATTGAAACTCCATGGCTAAAACATCTTCAACCGAAATCAGACGACTCTCGTTGGAGTCGCATCAGCTTCGACGTAAACTGTTCTCCTCACCAAGCCCCAAGCGTAAAGTCGGTGGGCATCACTGGACAGCTAACCGGAAGCAGAGCAGATTTAATGATTTTGGACGATATAGAAGTTCCTGGAAACTCCATGACGGAGTTAATGCGTGAAAAATTACTTCAACTCTGTACGGAAGCCGAAAGTATCCTTACACCCAAAGATGATAGCCGTATTATGTATCTCGGGACTCCTCAGACTACTTTTACTGTTTATCGTAAGTTGGCAGAGCGTTCGTATCGTCCCTTCGTTTGGCCAGCGAGATATCCAAAATCCCTCTCCAATTACGAAGGGCTTCTAGCTCCTCAACTACAAGAGGATATAGATATTGGTGTTGAATCTGGTGAATGTACAGACCCAGATAGATTTGCTAATGATGATCTGATAGATCGTGAAGCTTCCATGGGAAGATCTAACTTCATGCTACAGTTCATGTTAGATACCTCACTTAGTGATGCAGAGAAATTCCCTCTTAAAATGGCTGATTTGGTCGTTACTTCTGTTAACCCCACTGAAGCTCCAGATGCCGTTGTATGGTGCTCCGATCCCTCAAAAGTTATCAAAGAGCTCCCAACCGTCGGACTACCAGGAGACTATTTTTACTCTCCGATGCAATTACAGGGAGAATGGGGACCTTACACTGAAACAATTTGTTCAATTGACCCCTCTGGACGAGGAACAGATGAGACAGCAGCAGCTTTCCTCTCCCAAAAAAATGGGTTCCTTTATTTGCATGAAATGCGAGCTTACAAAGACGGATACTCAGACAGCACCTTGTTGGATATTCTTAGAGGATGCAAAAAATATAATGTTACCAAACTCGTCATTGAAACCAACTTCGGTGATGGAATAGTATGCGAATTATTTCGTAAGCATTTACAACAAACTAAACAAGCTATAGATGTAGAAGAAGTCCGTGCAAACGTTAGGAAAGAAGATAGAATCATCGATAGCTTGGAGCCTGTTCTTAATCAACATCGTCTTATATGTAATAGGAGCGTTATTGATTGGGACTATAACTCTAATAAAGATGAAGCTCCAGAACTACGCCTTCTCTATATGTTATTCTATCAGATGTCGAGAATGTGTAGAGAGAAAGGAGCTGTTAAACACGATGATAGATTGGACTGTTTGGCCCAAGGCGTCAAGTATTTCACAGATGCTCTCTCAATCTCAGCTTATGAAGCCGTTAAACTTCGTAAACAAGATGAATGGCAAGATATACTAGATTCTTGGTTGGATGATCCCCAATCTGCAGCTAATCATATGGTACTTGGTATGAACCTAGACCAAAGACAACAGGCTAGAGGTAAAAACTCTGGAAAGGGTACTCCTACCTGGGTTTAGACCGATCCCTGATGTATACAGGGGGAGAGAAGGGTGGACTCACCCCCTTAGAGAGGAATCGCTGTCTTTCAGACATCACTTCCTCTCTCTTAATACTTATATTACTTATTTTCCATCATACACCCAACTAAATTATGAAAATACTAATATACCTATTATATATACTGGTATGAAGAAGCATCAGATTAAGTCTTGTTATTATTATATCTTCTGGGGTGTAGCAACTATATCGGTGGTGATTGGACAGATATATGTGGGTAGTGGTTATAGACAAATGGTAGAAACTATTGAAGAAATCAGTGAGAAAATTAATTAAGCTTAATACTAAAGCACAAGAATGTACCTCTAGGATTAAAGCACAAAAGATTATTAAAAAGTATGAGAAAGCCAAAACTACTGTATACAAGCCCTGCAGGAGCGACAATACACAGATATGACCTGGAAGGTGGTAAAACTACGTTTGAACGGTACCTAGGATGCTACCTTGGTGCCTGTGTCTTCCATAATACCCTAGAAGAAGCGAAGCAAGCCGTTAAATTTTGACATAATTTTGTGAAGCCTATCAGATTCTCACCTGAGACTCATTCCCCCCCAAGGGGTCTCGGCTTAATTCTTTATAGTTACCGCTCGCACTCCGTGCTCGCTTAATTAACACTGTTCTGTAGTGATTGCACGTGCAATACATCACTCAGGGTAGCTAATTGAGCGAGGTTCGAAGAACCGAGCGGTGTAATCGCTACGCTTTGTTGACATCAATGGCTGCCCATCTGTTGCGACATTGTTGTTACTAACTGTTGTACACTAAATGTTAATGTAACAGTGTGTGTTGATATGATGATAAAGGGTTGCGGATTAGCTCTGTTTCGTGTATAATTAATATATAAATAAATGAGGTTATTAAATGTTATTAAACAGACAACAATTAGCAATGAGTTTATGTCAATTAACTCAAGGTGATTACGAGTTATTAAATGATATCATCATTAGTTATGTTAATAACTTAAATGATAATGAGTTTGATAATCTTGAAGACTATGTTAACAGCAACCTCGGTGAAATAATCTGAGGTTTCTTATTAACAACTCATCACAATAACGAGCACTTCGTTAACAACAACTCCACTCTAATTACACCAATGAAACTAACACCAATCGCAGCCAATCAAACTCTAGTAAGTTATAACAATGGCAAAGAAGTATTGTTTAGTTATAGTACACCAGTTGCAGGTTATTCTCCAGAATTAGGTTATATCCGCACAAATAAATATTATAGCAAAACAACAACTAAGCACATAAATAAATATTTAAATGATAACTATCACAACCTAGATTGCATCTTCGAAAGTGTTAACCAAGAGGTGATAGATAATATGGTTGGATAACATTATTACAGAGTGTAACGAACGCTTGCATTATGATCCGAAATCGACTATAATTAATATATAAACAAAGGAGAGACAATCTTCATCACTGTTTATTAACAACTGTTCACCTCTTAATTAACAACAATGCTAAATTATTACGCACAGTTAAGTAAAACAATCGATCAGTTAAAAGCACAAGGTAAAATAGTTACTATGACTAAATTACCTTCACAAGTTAACAATAAAAGAAAGCCAATTAGGTTTTAATTGTTAACAACAACTATCCATTTATTACGTTTTAATTATGTTAGGTAAAGTCTTAATTAATTTTGATAAAGGTGCTAAATTACACCTTAATTCTATAGGTATTTCTTATAAAGAATCAGCTAAAGAATTACACGCAATTGTTGATGATTTAGAATATGAAATCATTGACGGTATTTATCAAGATCCTGATGTCCAGTTTTGTGATAAACTAGGCATTGATTATGACTATGTTAATAGTATTGAAGCTTACAATTTCTGTGCTATTTAACACAAACTGATGATAGAATAGTTAACACTATATAGGTGCAATTCCTATCCAGTTTATTGATAGTTTATCTATCAAATTGATCAAGTGTTAATGTTAATTAGAGTGTCCGAATGGCCTTAGAATACATTAACACTTAATCATCAAATTGTAAACACTATTTCACAATAACATGCAATTATTTCCTGATAGATTCTTAACACTTTCGTTAGAAGATTGCGAGGTATTAATTGAACATCTATGTTATGCTGAAGATAATGATGAATTGACTCGAATTGGTCGGGTGATTCATTCACAAATTCACGGCGAAGATGTAGAAGATTAATAACTCTTTCCTCCTGTTATTCTCATTAGTAGTTAACAGGATGAAGGACTTAATTAGATCCTTCTTTATTCACACTTTATTTAATTATTTAACTATGTTAACTCTCAACAACATTGAATCATCTGCTGTTAATTCTTTACAACTTGATCCTGAGAATGGTCAAGCTAAAGTAGAATTTAACAATGGTAATAAGTATACCTATTTTGATGTATCAAAGAGAGCAATTAAGAGACTATTAGAAACACCAACTCAGTCAATTGGTCAATGGGTTAATAACAACTGTGTACTTGGTGAAGGTGTTACTTATGACGAAGGTTTCGCTTCTTAATTAACATTCACAATAACGCAGCCCATTCTTCTTAATTAACAACATGAATTACGCATCAAAAACTAAGGACAACCTCATTAAAATCCTTGACATGAAAGATAGAGAATACA
>VTLG01005230.1_pt1 | contig 35096 bp, 46 predicted proteins | sample 4694571 | NCBI WGS metagenome assembly VTLG01 (sample SAMN12604809, study PRJNA352737) | marine metagenome | biome: ENVO:00000447; feature: ENVO:00000209|ENVO:00000569|ENVO:01000036; material: ENVO:00002151; isolation source: viral sequences binned using virsorter ...
CCATTTCATTTCCTCAATAATGGATTATCCAAGGCGCGTTTAACTTGTTTTTGAATGCGTTTTTCCAGCGTATCCAACTTTTCATCGATGCTGTTGATCTTACTGTCGAAACGCTCGCTTGCACTCGACGTAATGTCCCGCAGCACCTTCTCAGCTTGGCGCATGGCAGCGCGAGTCTCTGCATCAGCCGTTCGTGATCTCTTGTCTACCGCAGACATGGCGCTATGTAATGATGCGGCATCTGCTCTTGTGTCTGCTCGCGTATCACGCGCTATCGTTTGAATCTCAGATACCCGAGTGGTTGCCGACTTCAATTGCTTCTGGATAATTGCTATACGCTTATCAAATCCACTTAAATCAGGGGCCACGTAAGAATTTATTTTCTTTTCCATCGCAACCCATCTCGCATAGGCCTCCGCACCCGCAAAGATAAATCCTCCCAAAGTGGTCAAAGCCATTACGACAGCGATCATTCTGCCGCCCTTAAATTTTATTCCTGCAAATTCAATTTCAGCCATCAGCGGCTCCACTGACTTTCAATCAGCCTGTCGTGCGCTCCATTGGCGCGGCCAAATAATGTATAATTTTGCAATGGATTTGCCATGTTGCGGTCATCGGTAAGAGATGTCGTTGGAAAAAATCCTGGCGTATCAGTTATGGCAACCGTACTGACCAATGGTGCTGCAATCATCGACATTGCAACCATTGTGGTCGTCTGACTGTTGGCGCTATATCGCTGCGAAGGAGCAATTTTAGCGACAACCTTTTCAGCCGCCGCTTTCACTTTTTCCTGCCGTGATTCCGAGGCGCTCGATGCTGGAGCCGCTTCAATCTCTGCCTCAACCACAGCCTCGGCACTTACCTCCTCATTCGTGCTCTCAGAAGCACTCGCAACGGGCGCTATGGGTGCGATAGCAGCCACTACCGGAGGCGGTGGAGGCTCGGGTTCACTTGGCGGTGCTGCTACTGACGGTGGTTCTGTAGTTGGTGGTGGCGATTCTGTCGGTGGCGGTGGCAAGGTTACTTCTACGGGAGGAGCAGTGGCAATTTGAGTTTCTGTGTCGAGAATCTGGTCAATGATCTGCTGTTCAACTTGATAGTCATAGGTAAAACTTAATGATGGATCTGTAAATTTCGGGCCAAAAAAACCTGAGTGATACCCTGCATCGACACCGAACAGAGATAATGATCCTGTCAAAACGCCAAAACTATTCTCAGATACAGTGTCGGTAAAAGTGTAGTTTCTTGATCCTGAAAAATCGAGTTCCACTCGGTGCAGAAAGGTGGCACGCACGGTACTACCCTCACTCAGAACCACGCCTAATTCAAAGATATCCCTGCAATCAGTGCTTTGTGTAATGGATGTGCATGTTGCCAGCACAGAATTTGACTGATGACTGTCTACAGTAACAGCACTGTTAATAGTAAAACCTCGCCGCACCTCATCGTCAGTCAACGGCACATTAAAATTACTCGTGTATGTCCCGCCGCCTGCCGTCGCATTGCCAGTACAGTATTCTCCAGCAGTACATCCTCGCGTTGAGCTAGAAGTTGTAGATCCACTCGTTGTAAAATCAGCCATATCCGGCACAACATTTATTGTTGTTGCTGGTTCGGCATTCGCCATGCCAGACATAAGCAAAAATGCAATCAACCAACGCATCAGTGGGGGTACTCTTCGTCTATGCGGTTGGACTTATCAGCCAACGCTATGCGGATCATTGCGCCTTCTGGTGCCTTATCGATATTTTTTTGCCATTCCGCTTTTGCCGCATCACCGATTTTTCCCATGTAGGGACAAGGAGTACCTGCCATCCAGAGGGCATTCCATACACGATAATCCTGACAAAGAATTGAAATTCCAGCAACCTTTAGACCCATGCCATAAACGGATCTAGCTAGCTTAATGCGCTCGCAATTTTCATCCCGAATAGTCGATCCACCAGACATGCCAAATAGTCCTGTTTGTATAGCGGCACTATTTCCCGTTTGGCAGATATCGGAATTATTAACAACGATGGATGGGGACGAGGCCGTGGGAGGCGTCTTATCGACAACCGTCGAGCTTGAAACTGTCGCTGACGTTACCGTGTCGGCGGCCTGTGCGGTCGTGACCCAGAAACTGAGTAAGGCAGCCAAAACTGTACCAATTACCAGAAATGAAATTTTCTCCCACCTCTTCGAATGTGAAGAGACCTGTTTTTGGAGATTGCTAATTTTTTCGGAGAGTGATCGCAGCTCTGTTTGAACCTCGACATATCGTTCACCACATTCACGTTCGTGCCTTGAAATTTGTTGAAGCGCTTCGGTGGCAAGCTGAGTAGGGGACTTTCGAACCATTTAATCAGCACCCCCGACTTTATTTTTTTTTTCAATGAGGCTGAAGGCTATGCCACTACCACCAACGCAATATAAATCCGGAACATCAGGTGGCATTAATACGATCGAGTAAGTGCCTTTCTCTGACACATAAATAGAAAATAAAAACCCGCCATCCGTAATTGCCTGGATACGCAAATATTCATCATGATCGCGTTCCAGCTCATCGGCTGGATTCTCTTTAAGACAAAAAAGCTGCGGTTGTGCATGGGTAATGGAACTCAACATCGTCAAGCTCAACATGAATAAACATGCTTTGATTATGCCGGTTTTGCAGGCCATGTGACGTTTGTCAAATTACCACTGCCATCAAGTCGAGGATCAGCGGTAGCTGGCAAGGTTCTAAGGGACTGGCGATAAGACCCCCACTCGGATTTCTTATCTGATGACAAGGGCGAGTCAGGCAGATTTGTCCAATCTGTCTCGGCAAGTTTAGCGTCTCGCTGCATTCGAAGAACGCGCATTGGCTCTGCATTTTCTAATGCCGTTTTCTTAGCGGCAATATCAGATTCTGATGGTTTTGAGGTTTCATCTTTCCAATCGAGCTTTAAATAGTCGCTGCCATCGCCAGCCCAACCCCAGGTGGTATTTGGGCGCAGCGCGGTAAGAGCTGTTATGTTGGTTACCGTCATGCCTCAATCTCCAAAATTAGTAACTGCAAAGTCCATTCGACCGTCACAGTGTTACCAACCGGATCGCGGCCATTTGCTCTAAGTCGCACAGTTTGCTCTGCTGTGCCTGGCGATGTCTTTTGAACCATTCCGCAGATGTTCAATTTTGGTCGGCTCGCGGTTGTTTCATCTCCGATGGGAGCGCTCGAATAAATTGACGACTCGCTACCTCCATTCGGGTGGTAAGTTATGAACGCAGAGCTTTCGCCATTCTCTGCCGCCGCGTATCGACCGCCGCCGGTGAATGAAATTATCAGACTATTGCTGTCGCTAGTCGGCGTGAATGTGGTGCTGACAATTTGCGTGGCAGACGTTCCGGAAGAATCCGTGCTCGCATTGCCACTACCGCTAGCCAGCTTGGCTTGAACCAGTTTACCTCCCGCCGCAGCAGCCGCGAATGTCGGGGGTTGCCCTGCCCCGGCAGAAGTCAATATATTTCCAGCACTTCCCGTAGCGACTGCCGCTGGATTTCCCGATGCGTCAAACGTAATGATATTTCCATCGGTTCCCGCCGCCATTTTAGCAAGGGTCACGGCGTCATCATTTATTTTTGCCGTGGTGATTGCTGCGTCTAGCAGGTCATCCGCGATTAATTTCGGATTTATGAAACGCATCAGGTGATCTCCATGATGGACAATGTTGCATCGATCGAAGATGCTACCGAGGCTCCAATAGTCAAAACATCCGTGGTTTCCAGAACCAGTTTTTGACCGCTCAACACTTCAAGAGTCGTATCAGCCGGAATGGAAACTTCATTTAGCAACGTGACGTTTTCATTTGCTGCGTTGTTGGCTCCGGTACGGTTGGCTGTATCAGAAGTTATTTTTACGGTAACGGTCCTAGCCGCATTTATTTTGTTGCATAAGGTAAGACCCAAAACGACGGTGGTTGTGCTGCTCGCCACCGTGTAAATTGTCGAATATGTACCGCTGTCGACGGCTACGTCTGCTATGGTTGCAACCTTAAAAGTGTTTGCCATTTTCTCTCTCCTTTACCCGAGGGCTATGGCTAAAGCTATCGTGTCAGATATCGACACACCTTCGTTTGCCGCAGCGGTTGATGCGCTTGCAGCCGCAGCCGTAGCCGAGTTTGCAGCCGCCGTCGCCGAGTTTGCTGCGGCTGTCGCATTAGTCGCTGCGGCAGAGATCTGCGTGGTCGTTGGTCCAAGTTCGAGGGCTGTGCCGTTGGAATCGAAGGCGATGACCTTGCTAGCATTATCGCTGGCAGTATCTTCATAAGGCCATATCAACGGACCCGAAGTACCGGTAGATGAAGTTGTCCTCTTTGTCGTGGATGCGAGCTGAATGTTACGCGATAACGCTGTCTCAATTTGCTGATCATCTATGGTCAATCGATCGAGTGCGTCATTGATCGAAGCAGCTGTAAAATCACCGCCCGTAGAATAATCCGTTGTGCGAGCTATCGCCTGATCGGACTCAATCGTTACGAGGGCACCGGATGCCGGGGCATTTCCACTCGTAAAAGTAATCGAACCGGTGCCATCAGTTGCATAGGTTGTCGTATAATGAGTTGTGACAGTTTTAACCGTAGCACCCACTGAAACCTTGATATCGGTAGCAGCCAATACCTTAAATGCAAAGCTGTATGGCCCCAGTGAGCCACTAGAGGTATATTGTACTTTCCGATGGACAGCTTCTACTGTAATAGCCATGACTTTACCTTATCACATCTTGATGGTCTTTTGACATTTGAATGAAAAAAACTGGGATTAGATCACACCCTTCTCTTTCAAAATAAAGCCCATACATCCAAAAACGATTCCACCAATAATCAGTAATGGAAACTCTGTAAGCACACCAACGCCCAGCATTGCCGCGCCAACGGCAGCCCAGCTCGATGGTTCTTTCATTCGTTGTGTAATCCACTGCATAATTTGCTCCTGTGTTAAGGTGGTTTACCGGTTACATCGATGATCGCGTCACGCTCTTTGATAGCATTGTCGAGATCTGGATATTCCATAAGCAAGATGTTTCTAGCCTGTTCGAAAAATTTTGAATCAACATGGCGTAATCGTCTAATTTTATCGCCGGGCAGCAAAAACTCGCCTTGGTTTTCCTGTTTGTCCAAAATGTCGATTTGAAGATTTAGCGCACCCAATAAATTCACTTCGACTTGCTGGCCATCTGCACCCGTCATCACATTGGTAGATGAGTTAGCAATTTCCTTCAGCCTATTGTATTGCTCCTGGCTTAACTCAATGTTGCCAATCCGGTTGGACGGCTTATTCAAACCGAGTTCGAGTTTGTTCAAATATGTTTCCACTCGGTTAATACGGGTGTCACTAGATTTGATTGGATTAATCATTTCGTGAATCTGGCCGTGGCTTTCATATTTCGTGAAACCCCAACGGTCAGTTTCTGGTAAAATCCCCTTCGAAAAATATGGTGATCGCCCCCGCGCTTCCTGGAGCGTCTTGTAAAATTGTTTGAAAAGTCCACCCCATGCCGGGTGATATCGCAGCTCCGAGGGCATGTCTTGCGGCAACATTTTTCCTCTTTTTACCGGATCGAAGTACCGCTTTAATGTCTTTGCAAATGAACCGGTGGGAGACAAAGGCCCTATCAAACCGGGTACGGCAGTACTGGCAGCTTTGCCGACTTGCTCCATAATTCCTTGCATGATCAGATTGACACGTTTTTCGGGTTCAGCATATTTTCCCGCACCTAATAAATCCGTCATATTCAGAACGCCTTGCATCATCGGTAGTTCTTGCAAGTACTTCCACATAGCCACCGTTGCCACAATCGGAAGCTCAGTTACATCAGGGTTATGTCGGAGGTGCCAGGCTGCATCAGTCGCCATCGCAAGCATCCCACTGACAGGATCAAATCGGGAATAGCTTTTTGAACGATATGTTCCATCATCATTTTTAAAAGCAAATGAGTAGGATCGAAAACCCTGGTCCAGCCAGTGTTGTCGCGCTTTCGGATCGGTTGGTCCATACCCGGTTATCACAAATTCATCACCGAACCCTCCCATCGATAAATAACCAAATGTTGCCATAATGGTTGAACCGAAAGTCAAACGAGCGATAGCATTGTGAGCCTCTTTTCCGCCCTGATCCATCGCCTTCCAAAACCGTGGCATCATCAGAGCTATCGGTGAATTTTCACCAATCGTTTGAAAGATATTGGTCGGGGTTACGAAAAACGGTACGAAAATTTTTGCAACCGGGTGCGAAGCAAAATCCCCGGCCAACTTCATCCACTTGCCTTGCATTGGCGTCTGAAAAGTCATTTTCTGTGCATACGCTGCGGCAGCTTCAGCCGCCGCTTTATCAGGATTGAGGATTGAATTGCTGATCGTGTCTTGAACTTCCTTCTTCGTTCCACCAGCTTTCCTGACCTCAAGGCCCCGCCGGATCGCTTGCTTGTAAATTTCCTCCCGATAACTCATGGCCTTGAAAAATTCATCCTCTGCAACAAGAAAGCGTCCAGGGATACGAACAAAGCGGCCAAGTGCTTCAACACTTTTTCCGAACGGGTTCTCAGGATCTAATTCAAAATTTTCCGCTGAAATAGCACGTCGATTTCTCACATCCAATTTGGATGTCAGATCTGCCGGATTCTCCGTTTTCCACGCCAACCGTGCAGCATCCAGACCTTCTCTGAAAGAATGTATCCAGGCAACTGGTCCAATCAGGGACTCCTGTATGCTCATTGCATCCGCCGAGCCTGTAGCCCGACCAATGCCCGCAGCAACGACATTTACGGGTAGTTGATATATCATGTTAGCCGCTGTCGCTGCCATGTTCACGACATGCGTCGTGGGTCCACTCAGTATATTGTTCAGGAAAGACTCGATGAAAACATCCATGCCTTTACCCACCCATCTCCAGGCGGATTTATTTAATTCCACCTGTTGATGAGGAAGCATCGTCATATATTTGCGACCCATGATTTCTATCGCATCAACACCGCCCATTGCCTCAACGATCGGAATCGCTTGATTACCTTTTAGAATCGCATCCACGTTTTGTCCGACGAGTCCCTCGATCTCACTCAGCGATGGTCCAGTATTCGCATCTGCGATCTTTCCAAAATTGGACAACACCGACATCATGCGAGCGGTTTCTGCTTTCGCGCCGATGAGACTCGTTGTGATCGTTCCCTGGAGAGTCATTGCTACCAGGAAATTATGCGCTGCCGCATCAACTTCTTCCGGCGATCCAGTGCTTTTAATTTTTTGAAAATCCAGCCAGGCATGCCGGGCGGTCATCAGCGATGAAACCTGGACGACGAGCGCACGATACATTTCCTCCGCATTTTCAAGCGCCTTGCCCTGCTTTCGATTTAACAGCCGGGCGGTCATCTCTGTTAACCCAATTTTATCGGCACCCGCCTTGATCTCATCGAGTGTCATACTGCTACGCTTGGCGGCATCGATAGCAACTTTGTTAATTTCGACGATCCTGGAGACGAATTCGGAAGCATCACCACCGAAAGAGGCCGTTAGTTGATCGAGATTTATCTGAAAATAATTGATCTTCTGATTGCCTGGCTTACCGTCAACCTTGGGAACCACAATTTGAAATTGAGCAAGATCATTTTCGGAGGCAGGCTTAATGAGTATGGTTCCCGCATGGGTTTGGACGGCAGCATCTGGATCAATCGTGGCGCGTTCCAGACGTGCAGTGCGAGACTGTTGTACAGCTTGCAAAATACCCTTTCCAAGCCCAGCAACCTGAACATCGCGGGCAGGGGCTTGTGGCATAGCCTGATCGGATGATGAGTAGTCAAGTGCCATCGGCGTCCCCTTCCCCCTCCATTAACTGGCTGGCCACACCACCGCCGAGAACAACGCTTGGAAGCGCAAATCCTTCCTTGCGAATTTTATTAGCGGCCTCTTTTGTCAATGTTAAGATTGTCACCTTGCCGCCTTCAGCTCGCCAACCTTCAAGCTGATCATCTGACCAACCATCTGGCCTATAATACTCATCCGGCGCATACCCCTGTTCAGGTATGCTTGCACTATTGATGTGATGCGGAGAACCTTCGATACTGCCTTCAGACAAAGTGCCGCCATATTTCTTGGCCAGGCGTTTCAAAATCTTCGGTATATCTTTTTCATAGGTGCGGGCGAGCGCCCCAGATGCTGGTTTCTGATGTTGCTCGATCATAGCGATCGTGACTCGATTGGTTGGAAAGGCGATATATTGCCGACCTTCTTGAACCCCCTCCCAAATCGCTCGCTTGATGGCTAGGTCCAACCACCTTCTCCTTGCTGGGAAATCAACCGTTCCTTTTGCGACTGCGGTGAAATCATCCTCGACCTTTATCCATTTTTCCACATCAGCCTGATCAAGAAGCTGTGCGACAGCCTGATGTTTCAATCCCTCACTCGTATTAGAAATACCCGATATTGATATGGCTCCGCTCTGAATATCAATAAGAATATTAGGGTTGCTTTTATCTTTCCGCACCCTCTCCGCGATTCTTGAAATTATGCCCCGGATTTCAACATGCGCGATATTGCCAACAACATCTTTCGGTACGACGCCACCCCCCGCCGCACCCCGCGTCACGATGGTCAAATCATCAGAGGCATTAGGATCGGAAACAAAATCTCTAAGTTGTCCATAAATTCGATGAGGAACATCACGGACCATGTTGTGATGAACTTTTTCAATTTCTTCAACATTTGTTCCAGCCGGAATAAATCCCTCGGAATGTTGAACGAGATCCGATTGCGTTTCTTCAACCAGCATACCGGGTCCGAGCTTCTTCCCGGTTTTGTCAACTAAATAACGCTCACTTGTCCTGACATGGAAAAAATTTTGATCGCCAAAGTGACTATAGCCGGGCCTTCCTTTTGGAAACCGTTTATCGTCTTGCGGAAAATCGACGAGAATTTCTTTGTAATTTTTCGGAGTTTGTCTATGGCCAGCTACTGGAAATGTGGTATTTCCATGACGTGTTCCATCTGGCGCATCGCTGGCACCAAGTTGCGCTCGCGCCCAATGTTCGGCAGCGGTCGAATCACCAAAATCTCGGTAGCTAGCGTTGTTGTCATAAACACGATATTTTTCAAAGCCCTCAAAAAACCAATCAAAATTGTCATCACTCCAACCCACACCCTTGAGTAATTCCCGTAAATTCCGTAGAGATTCCTTATAATCTGCAAGAGTTTCTTTATGCAATTTTTTCTGTGATCGCGTAAAACTAAGCTGCTCTCCATGATCATAATTTTTAATCTTCTCATGAGCAAGGTCGACCTCCTCAAGTGCAGACTTGACCTCGGGGTTTTGGTATAAAAATTCATCATTATCAATGATAAGCCGCGCCTCTCGATTGATGGACTCGCGGATCGCCTTATCATCAAAATCAATGAATTTATAAATAATTCTTTCGTCGATAACTTCCCCGTCATCATTGCGTCGGGAGATTAAACCCTCCCCTAAAATGACATTTTCTGGATCACTGCTATTCCAGATGAAATTAGGATCAGAACTGTCAACCGAATCAAACCAGTGAGTCTCTTGATCGATGTCGAGAGCTTCAGTATGTTTTAAGCGTTCATCGAGCTTCAACTGGTTTTGCTGAATATAATCCGCTATTTCCTGGCGCGTGAATGTTTCTTTACCAGCGAGAAATTTTTCAAGCCCTATAGCGTCAATTTCCTCCAACTTGTACCCGTGTTTACCAATAATTTTATCGTTTTTGAGGGTAGCAAGGATTTGGTCAGCGGAGGCATTTTCAGGCAATTCATCCAGTGCAGATATCAATCCCGAGCGATACCCCATTTTATCGGGTTGAGCTGCCGCTGCATCTTCAGATCTAAACGATACGTCTTTCTTTGCCGGTATTTGATCAACACTGTTTTCAAGTTCCTCCGCTGCCTGAACCAATGAATCACCTTCACCTGACCGTTTTGCGAGCGCGGCGATTTTACTTAAACCTGAAATTGCACCTTCGATTGGTCCACCGAGGATGATGCCAGGAACCCCGGCGATCAACCTGGCCTTGAGATCGCTTTCAGTACCGTCAGGATTTTGCATCCACTCGCGCAAATCTACTGACAAACCTTTCGTTGTTTTGATCTGACCCAAAAGTTCCAGAAGATCGTTGGCCTCCTTCTTTGACGAGGTAGCATAATCACCAGCAAAACCACCGAGGATCTCGGACAGCGCCCGAGCGCCCACGCCCTTTGCTTTGGCGATCGTTTTCATAACCCGTATGGCTGGAATACCACCTGGTAAAAATTGTCCGAAGCCGCTGACAAAGTGTCCCGCTGCCTGCTTGGGCGGCTCAATGGTCATATATTTGTTATACCAGTCATCACCCATCACGCTTTTGACGACATTATTGAAGCCTTCGGAAAAGACAGCCGTGCCCATCAGTTCATTGATATTTTCAGCACCGATCGACGCTCCATGCGCGAGGTCTTTCGGAAGCGAACCCCAGTTATAATCAACGAGGGCTTTGCCGATTGCCGGTAAGATTTCACCCCAATTCATGCCCTCATCGACCGGGGCTGGGCCAGCTTTGTCAGCGGGTGTATTAAATCCGCCGCCAATCTCCGTTTCGTCTACAGCGTCTTCGGCAAAGATTTGTCCGTTTTCAATATAAGTATTCAAGCCATAGGTTGAGGCAATTTCTATTTGATCATTTTCAGAATTCATGATGTCGTCGATATTTGTACTCATTTACCAACAGTCCATCTATGATCTGATCTAAGAGTATTAATATCAGGTTGAAGTCGTAGTAACATTGAAGCGTTAAGTCGTGGGTTCTTTTTCAGTTCTTGTATTTTTGCGCGAACCGCGCCATCAGTGGCGGTCACTCCTAAAACGCCAGCAATTCTGGAAATAATTTCATCTTTGGTTTCTGGGATCGGTTTAATGTCTCTAATAATTTTTCTTATTTCGGCATCAAGATCGGCCTCGGGGTTCAATCCGAAAATTTTTGTTAGCAGTCTCTCAGCTTTGTCGTAATTGGACTTCGCCTTCATCACACGCGCATCACTCAAATCGAGCTGCGATCGTGGTTCATACTTAAATTCCTCTTTTGCAATTAACATCGCGGCTGAAAAATCTTCTTGGTTTCTGTTGATGATTTTTGTTCTCAGCCTATTGTACTCCTTGGAGAGAATCTTCTTATCTTCGTACAGATTTCTTAATCTGGCGAGATGTGAATTGATATGTGTAGCTTTATAATCTGTTGTGTATTGTTTTTGAATTGCACGATCTTTGGCTGGATTATCAATATCTAATTCAAACCCTCTGATCAGCTTCCAATCGTTAAACGCTCCGGTTTCAACGCCAACAGATCTCCACGTTTTTGCGGCTAGAGGATCAACTATTTTCAGTGTGGCTAATGCGTCTTGGTGTTCCTGAGATTCAGGGGAATTAGAAATCATAATTCTCATGAGACCTTGAGCTTTTTTCTCAATAGCAAGACGTTCCTGTGATTGCTTATAATTCTCAGCCGACCGATGCGCCGAATAGAGTCCCTCGATCTCACTTCTTACCGTGGCTTGTTGAGTCGGGTTCAGAGAATCGTAAATTTTTTGGATGTGTCGTTTGGCGGTGTTGTTAGAGAGATTGTTTAAAGTATCTAAATTATCTGAGTTAATTTCCGTTGCCACGTCATTGACGATTGCAGATCGAAGATGGCTATGCACCACCTTGTCGAAGGCTTTCATCTTTGTATTAGTGGTTGCCTCGGTCCATCCCGTATTGAGCAATAGGCTTTTTGCTTCCTCTCGTTTTGCAGCAATTACAGCTTCAAGAGAAACGCCACGGGAGTCGTCATGGCCAATTATCGTCTCTGGCATGCCATCAATGATAGCGGTGAAATTTGCAAATCCGGTGTTCTTGGTTTTCTTCTGTTCCTTCGTAACCCAGGATCGGGTGTAACTGTTCAGGTTCGAATTTGCTGTACTAGCCAAACTGGCATTGACCTTCGCACCAGATACCGATGAGATCGACGACATCATGTCGCTATATTCTGTGACGACAGAATCCAGCCTCTTTTGAAGCAGATCAGGGGTCATACTCGAATCCCTTATCGCTATCGCGTATGTCTCGCCTAACGCCCGCCGACCACCGGCAGTAAAACGCGACTCGGTGACAGCGAGCGATCCAGCATATGCGGCCTTTTCCCAGATATTGAAACTCGACGCATCGCCGGGAAGTACGTTTTTCATTTGATCTTTAATGTGCTTTTCGCCGAATGGACCTCCAATTCTCCGTCCAGTGTTATAAATACCTTTAATTTGTTCCATTGTTGGCGCATTTGCTGCACCAAACGCTGTTCCTTCTGCTTTCGATGTCTCGCCTGCCATTTTAAAAGCCATCGAAGACAAGGCATCGATCTTTTTGATTAGCGCCGAACTATCAGATATTTGCTGCATTAACAGCGGATCTTTTTGCGGCACAGTTGGAACGCCGCCCGAAACTGGGGCAACCGATCCTTGAATATAATTTGCGCGAGGTAGGCGTGCCATTACACAATTACCGGCATTTGACCACTGATATTGGCCGGTGCCCTACTCACAGATGATGAACTCGTACCAAAAGATGGCCATTGGAATAAACTGCCGGGTGTTTTTACCTGCGCATAATTTGTAACACCCATTCCAAGAGTCATCACAGATCCGGTAATTGCCGTTGTCATAGCGGCCTTTCCAGCCATCCGCGCACGTCCAGCCTGGTGCAGCTGCATTTCCGCTTGAGCATTACCCATCCCCATTTGTACGATTGCATTATCCGCTGCCATTCCCGTATTCATTCCGCCAACCGACAATCCGCGAACGTGCAAACCGCTTGGGTTACCCGTCAATGGATTCATGTGACCAGCCCCGGCGGCAGCGTTAATTCGCGCCAGCGTCAATAGTGTTTTCTCCATCTCGTCAGCAGCTTGCTTTCTATGCTTCAAACTTTCAGTCTTGGCATCAAACCGAGTCCATTCAGCTTGTACTTGTAAAGCCTGCGATTGTGCTTCATAGGCAGCTTTCTGTTGCCGACCTTGCTGAAGCTGCATTACCGATCCGGCAGCACTTAATACAAGTCCAAGAATATCCATTGATCAATCCGTAGCTACGCTCACCCGATAATCAAGCGACAACAATGTCATGAACATCGGCTGGCTCTGTGTAATTTCAATCTGACCTTTGTAGTCGTATCCGAGGAAAGGTCCGATTTGCTTTGTACCCGTAAATTTGGAAATGCCCTGATCCAGAAATTCCGTACCTAATTGACGCATGGGCACATCAGTTCCGTTTATGGTTACATTTTGCGTGTTGTCGAGAATCAAATTTGCTTTGACGATGCGCTTTTTGTTGCCAGTGATCGGACCACTGGGCAACCTGGTTTCTACAGGCATTGTTCGGATGAGAGGTGTTGTCTTGCTTGCACTTCCAGCAAGTGTGTCGGTGAAAGTGGGATACTCTATCCCTATCTCCAGATAAGTGGTTGCAAGACGGTCGATCGTCACCTGATTGCTAACAACCGTTTCATTCGTCAGCATTGCATCGTCGGCAACAATTTTCACCGTCTGATCTTCAAGAAAACTCAAGCCCGTGACGGTGGTGCTGCTTGGCAGATTTGAGGCGGTTGCCGTGTATTGGATCGAGCAATCTGTCGTGTGATCTTTACTAAACAGCTCGACATAATAAACATCGGTATTGACAAAATCTGTAGCTGTCAGGCGAGTTGTGTCGGAACTCGTCACTGTCAGATTGTTTTTGCCAATCGCAGCGCGGGTGACTGTGACGACCGCGCTGGAAGCTGAAGCGGAAAAGTTGGCATTAGCATTTATTGCTGCGGCAAGATTTGTTGCAGTCTGATTGTTACTTGTCGCAGACACCCAAACATTGGTCGTTGCGCTGGCAGCTGATGTGAAAGTTACAGATGTTCCCGAAGATGTCGACATAACGATCGTGCTACCAACGGCGATGCTGTCATAGCTGGAAACAGTTATCGTGCAGGTCGATTCGTCAGGGATCGTGCGCTTGATCACCGCATAACTCAACGGCGTGTCAGCGTCCTCGACCTGCACATCGATGAAGCTGCCATCTGTTGTGTAAAGTGAAGGTGCAACGATGTTTTGGGATCTCAAAATGGAGATCACCGCCATGCTGCCATCTCCGTTGATGAGGTGAAGAAGATCACCCTCGTCGACGTTTGTTCCACGCCGCATTGACATGCGAACCGGTGATTGCAACAGGTGCGAGGACAGCATTGAAATATCTTGCGAAACATAACTGCCCTCGATGTCTGAAAACAGAAACTCACGAACTGCCTTGCCACCTCTTTGCAAATAAAGAGTTCCACCCTCAGTGCTGACTGGTCTTATCCCAGGTTCAGCTCCACGTGTTGTCGACGGTTTGAACAAAAAACTCGTCGGCGTAAGCGGTTCGCCATTGGCTTGTGGACAAATAAACTCCGTTCCGGTAGTGAATACCTGAAGATCCCGACCACTAAAAACTGCGGTCACCGCATTTACTGAGGCAGTATTTATCGTGGCTTCCAGACTTTCATCATCCAGCGATTGCCCCATGTCAAAATTGAAAAACTGGGAAACGCGAGAACCCCAAACAGTGGTCGGTAGTGAATACGAACCACCTACGATTAGACGTCCCTCATGAAATGTCGCAGTGCGCGGCCATTTTCTGGTTCCAGACCAGGCATCCTCGTATCCAGTTTCCAAAGTCCATTCGCCACTCCCAATCGCATCGGTCGAAAAAAACGGGACATCCGTAACCGCATCAACGGAAGTACCCGACGAATAAGAAGTTATTCGCGCACGACCAAAATGATTGTTTGCCTCGACGAATTGACCGACATGACCCGATAAAAATACCGAACTCCCAGCTGTTAACGTGATATTTCCACTTGTCGCAGAAGGTGTGAGCGTTGCTGATGGATTACTCGTAGAAAGTGTAAAAGCATATTTTGGGATTTTGTCCCATGCGATATCCGAAACTGTCCAGGCCGCGTCATTTGCACCGCGAACGATCTTGATCGACTGCATGGTTTCTTCAAAAAGCAACAGTGTATCGGCGCTCTGCGTGTACCAGAGATTCGCCAGTCGTGCCGATGTAATGCCGTCGGTAACACCGCTCACCGACGACGAGACATCGAGATAATCGCCACCACCACCATTAATGTTCGTGACCTGCACACCATCCTTGAAAACCATCATTCTCGTGCCGGAAAACACCATCATGTAGGTCTGGGTAGTCGAATATGAAAATGGTACTAAACGAACGCCGGATTGCGGTGATGCAGCTGAAGGTATGGTGTACGCATATTTCAATCCTGGGCGGCGCTCGATCGAGCCTTGCGGTTTGCAGACCACATTCCGCGCACGTTCCAGTGCGGATTCATACTGGCGTAAATCAATGCGGCCACGCAATTCCGGATTTATTTCACCTACCGCAAAATTTGTCTGGACCTTGATGACCCGTGGCATGGATCAAGCCAGACTTAACCGCGTGTCGATGAGCGGATAATCGCCAATAAACATCGTACCGTGGCCAGCGCCGTCGATGCTTGCGGCTTGCCGAAAATATCCACCTCGACCTCCATCGATGGGATTACCAAACGCGATCCGTTCCCAGTTTTGCGATTTAGTAACTTGATCGGTCACAGGTTCAGCTAAATGAAAAGCCATCGCATATTTTAGCAGCTGTACAAAATAGGAAGGCATTTCCGCTTCCAGAGGCCGTGCTTGATAATCAATGGTGATGATCGATTGATTGGTTAATAATTCACCATTCAAAATTTCCCATCCGCTCGTGATTGGCATGGCACCCGTCTCGCTGGAATTGAAAACAGCTCGCGGAACAAGGGTCAGCGAATCCGAAGGCATCGGATACGCATACGTCCACTCATTGACTGGATCGGTTGACGATTGTTGCAGATCAATTTTTTTCAGAGAGAAGGACCACGGGTACATCGTGAGAAGCATGTCGCGGGTGTCAGGGTAGAGCTGTTCACATATTCCCGCCTGAACCGTCCCGTCTGCAAAACTGGAAATTGTGTTTTCACCGAGAAGCTGTAATGCCGCAGAACAAATCGTAACATCCGTATCGTTGGTGGCCATTTTAAACCTTCGGCGGATTAGGGGGGGGCAATACGCCGCCCCCCGCTAACTCATTGATAACAAACGTCTAATCGGAATCTGTCACCGCTATGGTGACACCGTCGCCGCAGTCGACAACGCCGGAAGCATTGCTGACAACCACATGCCAGGATGCTGTGGCTGTGCCACCGGTCGAACCCCAGCTATAAATGATGTCGCCGACGCTTACGATGTCAGAAACGTCATTAAAATAGCCTGCTCCATCAATACTTGTCTTCGCATCGGTCGACGTGTGCGACCAAATCATCGGTGCATTTCCCTTCCGGGAACTACCCCCAATCGGTTGAAAATTTGCTAACGCAAAAGCCATGATTTAACTCCTATTCTCTGGCGGTGATTTTGACGATTCCAGAATCATCGATCGCAACGGCACCCGCCGACAGCATGCAGGTAGTAAGCCAGCTTGCTTTTTCGGGTATGTAGTTCATTTCCGTTTTGATGCCGATGCCTTCAGCATAACCAAGTGCGTCTTTGTGGAACGCAAACAGAGAACGATCGGACGAACCATCGATGGCAAGACCGCCCTCGTCCATGTCACCGAACATGATTACGTTGAAGCCCATCCAAGTATCGACTTTGCCATCCATGAGATTCTGCGAGGTGACATAATCAACAGATGTTGCCTGAGATTCCGACAACAATGATGCGAGCGAATCAGCGTGGATCAAAAGACAGCGATCGGCGGCTGGAACATTCTGACCATCAAGCAGTCGTTTCGCCTCACGAACTTTTGCGAAATTCAGATTCGTGTTTGAGCCACCAATACTGTTGGCGACGGTCAGCGATGTCGAGGACGCGGTGAGCGCATCGAGCTTGATCTGGTCGGCACGGCGACCAATGGCCGACGACACAACTTTCACAAGTTCCTGGCGTTCATCATAGTTGACTTTTTGCTGATCGAAAATAGAGGTGTATTCGGGAGCAGCGTAATTTGAAAGGGTTGCCGTCGCGTTAGAATGCGTGACATTCAGCGCGACAAGATCAGTTTGAGGAATGTGAACCGTTGCCTGGGCTTTGGCAATTTTCGGAAATTGCACAGTAGAGCCAACGACACCGGATCGCGTTCTGCAAGTTCCCATGAGCTTCTGCTCAGACTGGTATGCTTGCTTAACTTCCGCCTCAAAGAGCTTTACAAAATTGGTTGAAAGGCTAACAGCCATTTGTCTCTCCGTTCTTTGAGTTAAATAAAATACGTCGGCGGTCGGGACAAAATGTCCAAGCTGACTCCACTTCGGCAGTGGTCACCGACCGGCTCAAAGTAACTAGAGGTAGGGCCACCTAAATTAAAAACACAAATTGATCAAATAGTCAAAAGATCTTTTTACCCATTTGCATTATTGACAAAAAAACCCCGGCAATAAAGCCGGGGCCAGGTGGCGCGTTTCAGGAGGCCGCGCAGGGAGGTGGGGTTAATTCAGTTCAGGTGACAAACCGTCGACACCATATTTGCGATCGAAGCGGTCATACACTTTTTTGCGATAGACAGGATCTGTTTGCATCCTGGGATCACCAACAAGAGCCTGTAATTCATCTTCCGTGTCCATGCCGTTACCTTCGACATTGACATGAACTGGAATAGTTTTTTCACCGTAATACTGTCTCAGACGAGTCAGTGCTTTTATGCCTGAGGCAGTGCCGCCCCAGACTTTAAATTCCTCGAAATCATCCTCGGTCCAAACACTTTTATCGACAAGCGACTGTGCCCACGTTACATGCCCGTTTAAAATGTCCTGACCTTTTGGGCCAAGAGCCGCCATCTCTTCAGCCCTGATTCGTTCAACGTCGACAGGTTCTTGCTCTTGCTCCGGCATATTTTCGATTACCATGCCGATCACGCTTTGAAAGTCGTCCTGAGTTAATCCACGCTCTTTGGCAACTTCCTTGAATTTTGCCAGCATTGGATCATCCGCCGGAACCTTGTCATGTATAAATTCGGTGTCATAGTCCTCTTTTTCCGGAACGATATGACGGCCATTTCGCATCTGCTTGTAAAGTTCCGCCTGCGATTTGCCAAGTGCCTCGACATCAATTTCGCCGGTTTCTACATCAAAAAAACGGTCAGCAATATATTCGGGCTTTTTACCATTTACCTTTTTATCGACATGATCCATTTCCTCGACAGTTTCTTCCGTAGAAGCTGGCGCAAGCTGGACATCATCGAGTAAACCACCGCTGGATTGCGAATCTGGTTGAACACTTTCGGTGGTCTGTTCTTCATCTGCCATCATGTTCCTCCCTCGCCCGATCGGCGCGTAGAACGATTTCTCGGATTATGGTGTTTTGGCCTTCACGAAAATATCCGAAATCCTTGTCATAGCCGGGTGCCCAGGTCGGCTGATGAAGGTAGGAACCAACCAGCCAATTCAGCACAGTTTTTCCATCATTGGATTCAAGGATTCTGTTAAGTGCAGCGTCAATTTCATTGCGTTGGCGTTCAGGCTCGACCGGAGGCGTGGGCGCTTCCGCGTTTACCCCTTCCCAGCCAGGAGTGTTAATATCGATTACATTGGAATCAGCCAACGGGCACGGCCTCCATCATTTCCTCTTCAGGCGCTGGTGGCTCGCCAGGAGCTTGACCTCCACCCATAGCCTTCATCTGTTGCTGCAACGCCTCTTCTATCGCCGCACGTTCCTCATCCGAGGTGATCAATTCACGTGGAATATTTAACTGTTCACCAATGTAATCTGCGACAGCATCGAGTTTGACGGTGGATGCCGCGACCGGTCCAAGCCCCCCGGCGATCTGCACCCATTGCATTACATCCTGAACATTGTCGAAATTCTGAGCCTTGGCCAATGGTGACACAGGCACAATTTTCACCTCCAGACCATTTATGCGAAGCGGTAAAACGATTAATCCAGCTTCATTCATGATGGCCATCGATCGACGCACAAGCGGGATCATCGTCTCCGTGATAAGCCGCCCGAAAGCACTCCCAATATTAGTGCTTAATTCGCGCATCCGCTCGACAATTTCCGTTGCGCTTCTCGCTGACATATTATCGGGCGGAAGCGAGTCATCGAGCAGCGTTCGCTTGATGTTCATCCGTAAATCCTGGAGGACGATTTGTGTCAGTTGAATGTCCGATGCGCGTGACAACGGCTGTAGCGATGCGCCGCGTGCGCCGCCATTCGATGCAACCGGGATTACCGCTCCCGGCACCACGCGAATGGTCTGCGGGTTCAGGACACCATCGTCAACGGCAGTATAAACTCCGGCAATATTTATCGATGCGTTTTTCAGCAACAGCTCGACGGCTTTGTTCAAAGTCAAAATATCCGCGAGACTCTGGACAACCGGGCCTCGCCCGTAAATTTCTCCGGAGACCTTCATATATCGTGAGATTATCCACGGTGATGTTTGAAGTTCTCGATAAACCATCACGCTGGATTGATCAGATTCATCCTTGTAACAAATGTAATAACCGTAACTGCCTTTAGCTGGATCAAGAATCGTGGATTCCTGAAGCTGGATCATCTCTTGTGGCTTGTCTTCGATCTGCCGCGCAAGCGTTTCGCTAATTTTTGCATCCGGCCACTGGCGTTCGATATTCTCTCCGGCAATTTTTATGCGACGATAAACATTTTCGACAATGCCGTTTGTGCCTTCTTCCAGAGCCACAAGGTATTGCGGGATAGCCTGAAAAGTGATCGGGTTCGTCGCGTCACCAGGCTGGACGAGCATGACGCCAGTCCCAACACAGAGATCCATCAGAAATTCACCCATTGCCAAATCAAAATTTGTCTGACGCAACAAGGTGAAAAACGTGTTCGTATAAATTTGTAACGCCTGGGAAACCTGATCCTTTTGCTCCGGTGGGATCTGAGTTCCAGGGACCAGCGTCATCCATTCTTTGTCGGGCGGGAAAAGACCGCTTTGCATCCGGTTTGCAAAACGCTGGACGCCGTGAACAGCTGTGGAATCAAAAACGGTCGAACCTTTTTTTCGACCGCCGACGTTTCCGTCATAGTAACCCTCGTACAGATTACGCTGCGGGAGAGCGTACTGATAGCATTGCTCATACAGATCCCGCCAGTTTTCTTTGCGACCCCAGGCCGCATCGTATCGTTTTTTGAGTGCAACTGGATCAAGCATCGTTTAACCGGTGCGTCCAGCTCCACGACGAGAATAGCCCGGTCCAAGGGTTTCGTTGTCAGGTATTCCCAGAAACGGATTTTCCCGATCGCTCAAAAGCAACCGACGGCCAGACGATCGCCTGGCGCGTTTGCGAGCAGCGATCTGGGCAGCTGAGTCACGCTCTCTAGCTTCAACACGCTCTTCCTGTCGGCGTTGTGCGGCAACCGTCTCAGGATCTGGACCAGGCGGCGGCGGTGGTGGACTTGGTTTGGAAAATAAACCTGACATTATTTAACCCTTGCAAAGAGATGAAAATCAGCCCCATCCGGACCCATTTTCCGCATAATTCCTTCCTCAATAAAATAAAGGCTTTTTGCCCACTTTACAGCCAGAATGTTCTCCGAATGTACGGTGAATTGAAGGCGAAACAACTGCAATTCATCCATCAATATTTCGATAAATGCCTTTGTCGAGCGTTGAAACGGGAGCGCATATTCTGGCAGGGACTCGTCGGTAATCATCCAAATTTCCGCCACGGATTGCCACAACTGCACTGCACCGAAAATACATTTCGGCTTTCCGGCGTGAACACCGACAAAAGCGGGTCCAAGAGTCGAATAATGTGAGATCACCTTATGAAATTCCGGGACATGCTCAAAAAACAGCGCATCCGTACCACGCGGCTCAATCATCTGAACAAAGCCATCATGGTATGGCACGATCGCGTTTGGCGGTCGTAACTTTGCCGCCTGGTTCAAAGCCTCAAGATTGTCAAGCAAAGACATCAAATTCGTTTTGCGCGATCGGCACATTGATAAAATTCATCGGACGGCGCGTCATGCGTTTATGCTCACCACCACCGAGAACCAGGTATCCGTATCCATCACCGACATGCGAGTGTTCATTTTTATTCGGCACATCACGAAACCGCTCCTGGCCAGCGCCCATCGAAACACGCGAAAAATGATAACCACCGGCCAGTGCCTTCCGGAGACGGGTGCATTTACGATCAACCAAAAGGCCCGGTTTTTTATCGATCAGCCGGATCATGGGAGCTGCCATCGCTTCTCGTCGCGTTTTCCAGTCGTTTGTCGCAGCGGGTCTGGCGATCATGCCGATCGATTTCAGGTAATCAAAGGCTGTCGTTTCGAAAATCTGGTCGCGTTGCTGGCCAGCGGGATCTCCCCAGATCATTACCTCGGCATTTGGAAACAGCGTCTCCAGCTCTGCTTTCAGCGAATTTCCGAAACGCTCCAGGCCCATGTCGAAGGTAACCAGCTCATGGAGTATCCGCCACTGGCCCGACGGATGCCGCTGGCCAAAAACGGCAGCGGGGGTCAAACCAAAATCGAGGCCGATCTGTAGCGGCAATGTCGCATCATATTCCAGGTTTTCCGAACACATCTGCTCGTCATCGTACTCAGGGGTAATCGATTTTCCTTCCTGAACGTAAGTGTACTCACCCTTCGCGTAGCATCGAATCCAGTCGAGAGTCTTTCCGCCCACGAGCTGGTCATAATAACCATCGGGCAAATTCGGTAAATTCTCCGCACCGGGATTGCAGGTCCACCATTTTCCAGCCGAAAAAACGAACCCGTTAAACTCGGGATTGTCAGGCAAATCATCCGCTGGAACCTCGATTACACCACCAGGCTGGCGGAAAAATTCCCAGGCAAATGTACCGGAAGGACTCTCCCGGCCTTCCGCATACCGATAATACCAATGATCATCAGGCATCGCGTTTGTATCCATCCATATGCCCCGCCAGGTCGGACCACCATCGGCCCTGGTGGGATATCTCCCGCATCTGTGACTCAATCCCGCCAGAATCGCCGCTGGTAGCTCCCTGCACTCGTTAATCCAGGCACCGGTAATTTCAAGCGATAACAGTTTTCGCACGTCTTTCGGCTGATCAAGGGCAAGAAAAATTACTTCACAATCGATGCCGTGAGCATCACCTCGTGTTGGCAGCTTGATATGATGGGTAATCGGTGGTGACCAGTGGGCGCGACCCCAGATGTTTTCAGGGAAAATTTCCATCCAGGTTTTCAGCGTCGTCGTTCTCAGCATCGGGTACGAATTTCTGACCACCGCAAAACGTGAATAGCGAATACCGTCTCGCGGGCTGGGCTTTTGCTTCACAGCTCGCAACATTATTTCAGCCGCGCACGCATACGATTTTCCGCTACCTACCGGCCCCATGATCCCGCGCACAAAGGCGTTATTTTGAAGAAAATTCCACACTACCGGGGCCGTGGAAAAATCAAGATCCAGATTCGCTGTTTCCGTCATCCACTTCCTCATAGGTTGTTTTAACCTCTGGCCCGACCATCTTGATCCCGACCACAGATGGTGCAGCGTTTTCAGCCGCGACCGACTCCAGCAAGCCAGCTGATTTGGCCAAAATTCGCAAGACGCTGACCTTGTCGTGCATTTCCAGCTCAAGATTCGGCTCACCATCACGGCCTCTGGTAACTCTGATCCTTTTGATCGCTGCCGCCGTACTTTCGTCAATCTCGGATGATGCCTTGATCGATACGTTGCCATCGGCATCCCAGCTCAGAACATCGGTTAATTTCGCGCTGGCGAGGTCTACAAGCGTCTGCGCCACGCCTTCCTTGTTCTCGGCTATGACTCTTGATCGGCCACGCAGACGATCCTCGAGCCGCTTCACGCCACCAAAGCGCCCAACCGGATTCGGTGTTTCAACCATTATCCATAAGCTCCACCTCAAGTTTGAGCGCATCGCAAATTTTAACCAGATTGAGAAACGTGATGGAATACTGGTTCATCTCCAGATTTCGGATCGTCGTACTCGAAACAGAAGATATTTTGCCGAGCTGTTTGCGAGTCAATCTCATTTCTTCACGCCTCTCGCGCACGGCCTTTGCAAGCCATCGTGAATCTTCTTTTCCGCTAAAAACCCGGTTCATCGTCCCTCCGACGCGATGATTGCGCGTCCGATTTGTTCAATAAGTGGGACGTAGACGCTGTTTCCGAGGGCTTTGAGCCTTGGCGTTCTGTCCATCCTATTGGAAAGCCCATCATCGATTCGGCGAAAATCGGGTTCAACTTTCCACTGTCCGTCACAATGGCGGATAGATAAAAGTGCTGCGTCCAGTGCGCGTGGCTTTTTGATTCCCTGGGTCCACAACCCTTCCACTCGCTGGCCCGAATCGTAGGCAACAATGAATAACCGCTCGCGTCTATGGCTGGCCCCGAACAGGTAAGCTGGAACAAGCATCGGCCAGACTTCGTAGTTTTCTGCTTCCAGGTCGTCGATGCACTCGTCGAGCATTGTGCTAACAATTCCCGGAACATTCTCGCCGAGGAAATATCTCGGTCTGACGGCTCGAATAATTCGCATTGTTTCGGGCCAGAGATTGCGCTCGTCTGACTTTCCCTGCCGCCGACCGGCAACTGAGTGCGGCTGACACGGCCAACCGGCGGTGATGATGTCGGCTTCGCATCCCTGAAAGGTTTTGATGTCGTCATGCTGGGCTACATCCGGCCAATGTCGGCGCAGAATTTCACGACAGTATTCATCCTGCTCGACAAACTGGACAGTTTTGCAACCGGCACGTTCCATAGCCAATGACATGCCACCAACACCGCTGAAAAGGTCGAGCGTTCGGAGTTCATTCATCAAAAACCCGGTTCATCAGACTGTGGCTCCTGCCGTGGTGGCAACGGTGGAAACATCGCAACCCTGACTTCCAGCTCGCCTTTGTCATTCAACTGCGCGATCGGCAAGGCATCGAATACCAGATTAAATCCAGCGATCTCCTTCATCGGAAACGCAGCGCCGATCTTCGTGTGATACGTCTTGCCATCTTTTCCAGTGCGACGGGTTTTTAGTTCGTAGAATTTCTCAGCCATTAAAGATACTCCAGTAAAATTTTGATAAAATGCTTGGCAGTCGATGGCGAAATTTGGCGAATGAGCAATTCATCATCGACCACAATGCATTGCTCACAAATCGCTGGATTTTCGGGAGAAGGTCGAAAGTAACCAAAAAACTGGGGAATATTTTTGTGGGTTGCCCCCCCTCCTCGCCGGAGGGCACCCCCCCCAAACCCGTCATTCTTACGGGAGCCGCCAGCGTTTTTTTTTCCATGACACCGGTCCTCTGTCATTAGTTTAACTGAACGGTTGGACTATTGACACTACCGTCACGCAATTAAAAATCCTAGGTGATGCGGGGCACTCCGACGGTTTGCTCTGCAATCCTGGAGATGAACGGCTACTCGATCGCGCAGCTTGTCGCCAACCAAACCAGCCTGGATCACAAGCGATGCGGCGTGGATCGAGCGCTCGTTTATCAGCCGCACTTCGCCGGTCATCTCGCTGACTCGGCCAACGTACCATCTTGCCTCCCTCTCAGCCCAAACTAGTTCATCTGCCTCACCTGACTGCTCGTGATTACTTGGGGAACTATCAGTCACAGCCTCGGTTTGCGGCAGGTCTGCTTCTACAATCGGCGGTGGATCATCTCGATCCATCGAATCGATCAACGCTTGCTGATCGAGTCTGTCGTCATAGACAATGCGCCATACAGTTCCCATTACATGACGCCACTTGGGATGCGATCGATACTTGCTCACCTTCTCGATGTATCCCAGTCTCTCGCACTTGCCGAGTACCCTGGTGCAATCCTTTCTGTCCATGTCAGCGACCTCACCGATGGTCTTGCTATTCGGCCATGTAAATCCTTGATTGTTCGCATAAGCACAGAGCACGGCAAAGACGTGCAGTTCGCCTGTCGTCAGACCTTTACCCCGCTTGTTCTTGGGTCGGCGTGTATCCCAGATGACCCTGCTTGGTATCCTGGCGAAGAAGCTGGGCGGTGCGTTTTGGGATTTGCCAAACTTAGGATCTGTCATCGATCGTCCTTTCCATCACCTCAAGCGCCTTCATCGTGTGCTGACAATGCACCATGATCGCATCCTTCAGTTCTGCCCATGCGGGAAACCATTTGCTTGTCTCCACGAGATCACCCATTGCTGCATAGACTGCGCTTCCTGGATACCGTTTGAGCCGTTCCGTATACGCTTCGATCTGAATATCAATATCACCGTCTCTCTCAGCTCTCGATACTGTCAACGCCTTCAGCCTGATTAATGCCTTCGCAATTTGCACATCACTCAATGGTGATACCTGGCTGGCTAACTCATCATGCGCCTTGATAATTGCAGCGTTGGTAACATCTCCGTTGATGCGGTACTTGATCAGTTTGTAATCATCATCGTACTTCCCGGCGAGCCACGAAGCGGTCGAGCGCCTCAGTGTATTTACCCGATCGATGTCCTTCCGCCACTCCGGCCTCTTCGTTACCTTCATCAGACCAGCGTTCCTGGTTGAGCCAGGTTGCTGGATTACAGATAAACCCCTTTGCTGGTCGGTATCGTTCAAGACCGTCGATAATTGTTTCATGATCAACTTTCCTTATCGCACTCACATAGGCCCGTCGCGCTGCACCCTTTGCCACCTTTTTCGGATACAGTTTCCAAAATGCGTCAAAATCGGTTTTTCTTTTTGGTATTTTTTCTTCTGATGGTTCAATGATGGTTCTATTAAGGTTAGGGTGAACTGTAGTTCGGGGCTGCACTGAACTGTGGTTCACCTCTGCCCTGAACTGTGGTTCAGGGGTGATCTCTGGTTCAGGGGTGAACTGTGGTTCACCTCTCGATTGATCCATCTCCATCCGATACCGGCTTGACACACGACCATGACCGATCGATTCCCGCGTTATTTCACCCAGCTCTACCAGCTCGTTTAAACAGGATGTCACCCAGCGCTCCGATACGTTGGCATATCTCGCCAGAGTAGCGATCGAAGGCCAGGCACGGCCTTGCTCGTCGGTATGGTTAGCCAACCCGATCAGAACAAGACGTGCCGATCCTTTAGCGTTTGAGTGTTCCAGCGCCCATGCGACAGCCTGAATACTCATCGTTTCAGGAGCCTGTATTCGGCTTCTGCCACAGCCGCACAGACCGGACATGCGTCAACACCGCCGATGGTGACCTCCTCGGCCTCGGTTTGCATAATTCCACGCACATTCACCTCACGATCGACCATCACGATGCGATCATCTCGGTAGATGGTTGATGTTCCATTGCATCGTGAACAAGGCCTGTAATCAGGATACTGACTTTTCTCGGTGGTATCTGGTAATCCCATCGCACTCCCAGTTCTATAAATTGGTTATCATTTTTGACGATTTTGGCGTGTTCCAGGAGATCGAGCAGCGGCTTGACGATGTTGTCTATATCGCGTTTTCGTTTGTCGCCGGGATTCGCCCAGATCGACACACCGCAAAGCAACTCGATTGTCTCGTGCTGCCATTTAATCGCGTACAGAGCTTCGTCGAGCCAATCCATGTAGCTCTTTGTCCGATACACGCCTTTTTTGGAATATGACCACAGACGGTTGGTCGATGGTGGATAAGCCACCACGATGGCCGGATAGACGATGTTCACAGAACGGACCCCGCAGCACTCACTCGCCCCAACAGGGACTCGACTCTCCGCTTTGTCTCACCTGACTGCTCTTTGTCTGACAACGCTGTCGCACAGCTTTCCTCGACCAGCCGGGTGATACTTTTACCTTCGATCGCGGCTTGTGCCCGAAGCCTGTCGTACAACTCTCGCGGCAGACGAAACGTCGTAATGTGAAAATCTTTCATGCCAATTTCCAATTTATTATAGTTGGACTATTGACAGTATACGATCAGCATCATATATGTGTAGTGAATGAAACACGAAACTACTGCGAAAGGATCATTGAAGATGAACGACAACACGACAACACCAATTATCGTGCTTGAAATTCCACATCAACTGCCGCCGAAAGCCTGGGTAGCCATCGATGGTGAGGCTGGCGTGATCGATGTGGCGAGAGAATTGCACAGCGACAATCATCGCTACAACATCTTCACCTTAGAGGATCTGAAAAGTTGTTATGGAGAAGATGACATACCTGCCGATGCGCTGGAAATTGTCAAACGGGACGGGCAAGTCGGTGAGCTGAACAATGACGGGTTCGTGCGTGTCGATGATTTGCCTTCCGAATTTGAATGGGCAATAGACACCCTGTTTCACGATCTGTCGTCAGGCAGCTTTTATCGCAGTCGTGCCGAGGTTCAGGATGTACTTGAATATTTTCCGGGGTTTCACCAAGCCGAGCTTGCCAAACGAGCGTTGCGTAAGGCGGATGAATTTGTGGGTGATGCGTGGCAAAATGATGATGTCAATTAGAAAAGATTCGACGACAGCGATCATTTATGGCCGGGTGTCGACGGTCAAGCAGGGCATAACAGGGCTGGGTATTCATGCCCAGATCAACACCGCAAAGGCAAAGGCTGCGGAACTCGGGCTGGAAGTTATAGAGATATTCAAGGAACAGGAGAGCGGTCGGAAAACTGCACTCCAGCGTCCACAGCTTCAGGCTGCGATCGAAAAGTGTAAGGAAACAGGCGCAGCCCTGATCGTTGCCAAGATGGATCGCCTCACCCGAAATTTCAATTTCATGTCGTATTTGGCAGACGCCTCGGAGATGAAAAACGTGCAGATCGTCGCCTGTGATGTCCCCCAGCTGTCAGACCCGGCACAGTCTAAATTCCTCTGGCGGATATTGGCCGCTGTTGCCGAGCTAGAGGCGCAGACTACCGCACAACGAACGCGGGCTGCATTTGCCGAAGCAAAACGCACACTGGCCAACGATGGCAAATATCGCCGCAAGTCCGATGGAAAGATCATCAGGAAATTCGGGAATCCAGACCCACGCAAGGCATCCAAAGCTGGTGTGTTAAAACTGAAGAAGGACACCAAGGCTTTTCACCGGAAAATATATCCCGTTATCCTTGAAATCGAGGAGGCAGGGATAAGCTCCCTGCGCGGCATTGCGGGGGCGCTCGATCGGCGCGGTATCAAAACCTATCAGGCTGAACTGATGGACAGTCCCGGTCTGTCGTCACGCGATGAAACGGAACAACCGCCAAAATGGTCAGCGGAGGCAGTTCGTAAAATTAAAATATCAATGGGAAACAGCATCGTCCCGCAGATCGCGCAAGAAATCGGAGAAGCAATAAAGGTGACTCATGGTTATTAACTACAAGGCGTACATGAAACAATTTCGGATGGAGTTGGAAAATGGAGGAACCGGAGTGGAAAGTGTGCAAAAACACAATATACGTTTAGGGGATTCCCTAAAATTAATCCGCGATTTGCCGACCCAATCTATTGACACAATAGTGACATCACCTCCGTACTGGGCGAAAAGAAGATACAATGATGTTGGAGAAATAGGATCGGAGGATACGCCGGAAGAATACGTCGAGAATTTGACCAAGTTTTTTTCCGTTTTGCGGAGTTTTCTGAAGGATGAGGGAAATTTATTTGTTAATGTTGGTGACACATTTTTTGGTTCAGGTGCTGGCGCTTGGAATAAGTATGTTGATGATGAGGGAAAAGTTACTCAAACCCAAAAGGACCGAAAAGAGAAATACTATACCTTAAAACCTCTACAACCAAAAATTAAACAGAATGGAAAACTATATCAAAATAAACAGTTATTGTTGATACCCTCCCGATTTGCTGTCTCTATGCAGAATAGTGGTTGGATTCTAAGGGATGATATTATTTGGCATAAACCGAACAGAATCCCAGCAAGTGTAAAGGATAGGTTTAATAATACTTATGAACACGTTTTCCATTTTTCAAAGAAAAAGAAATATTATTTTGATCTAGATTCCGTAAAAATTCCCACCGCTGATGGGCGTAAATTAAAGAATCCCGGAGATGTATGGTCCATTAAAACGCAACCATTACCAGGAGAACACACGGCAACGTTTCCCGAAGAATTGGTTGCTCGCTGTATAAAGTGCAGCACCCCTGAGAATGGTATTGTATTGGACCCGTTTTTGGGTTCGGGAACCACTTGGATTGTAGCACATAGGTTAGAAAGAATTTGTTATGGGTTTGAAATAAAACAAGAATACGTAGAATATTCATATTCGCGATTTTTATCTTCCTTTCCAGATTACAAAATGGACGCATTCTCTAAAAAACCGGAGGCAAAATGAACGATCTCACGAATCAACTGGGCCTCGCCCTTTTCCTGGCAGCGTCGATTCTGGCTGCTTTTTATATCCTTGAAAATTTAATGGAGATTGGATGGTGAAACACTCACGCACAGGTTTCGAGAGTGGCGCTTCAGAATCAGCAATGATCACGCCGATTAATGGTGAATATTTATGCCCTTTCGGGATAACACCACAGGACATCCTCACAAAGCATAGAAGAGTCGTCGACGGTATCTCGGATGATATGCCTACACCCATTATGAAACGCGGGAACTATTTTCAAGCCGGTGCGCTTGACTGGTTCAATGATGAATTTGATACCAGGGTTATCGAGCCTACTCGCGGGTATCGCAATCTCCACTGTGATCTTGTGGCGAGCCTCGACGGTCTTTTCATGATTGATTTCGAATTTGAGAAACACAAGGTGCCGACCGGATCGGTATGGGAGTGCAAATTGCCGCGCAATCCAGCCGCTCATGTCGACACGCTGGAACGGGTGTTGCAGGTTCAGGCACAGCTGGATTGCGCCAACGCGGAGATCGGAATTATCGCGGAACTGGCGCAATCGGACTGCATCTGGAGGCTGGCAGTCGTGCAACGACATGAGCCGACCATCCGCGCCATCAGAAAAGCTGTCTCAGTGTTCTGGAAACACATGAAGGACGGCACAGATTATCCGCCTGCTACTTCCAAGGAAGCCAACCGGCTGATCAATGGCAACCGGCGACCGGAGGTCATGGACCTCACCAATGGTCCCACGCCGGAAATTATGGGTGAAGCGCGACAACATCTGATCGAAGCCGCTGACACCTGGCTCGCCTGCAAGCGAACTATGAAGGCCACCGAACAGATGATTGAGAAAACCGAGCTGACAATGAAACATTCAATGGGTGGTGTCGAACGAGTTGCATTACCCGGCGATCGTGAAATTCGTTTTACCACTGTCGAGTATAAGGCACAGCCAGAAAAAACCAAGGTGACGGCAGCAAAAGAAGCGCATACGTCACGACGCTTTACGATCAAGGAGCTCGGTGCATGACACCGATCAAGAGGAAAGATGTCTGGCACTGGCCAAGGGACAGGCATCTTTCCTCATTTTTTTAGAGGAAAACATGAAAAAACTGATGAAATTTTTCAAACGTAAATCATCGCCTACGCTGGTGCAGCGTATCCGGTGGGTCCAGATCCTCAACATCAGCGGAGATAAAAAATGAATACACAGGTTGCAAAACTGGAAAACGTGATCATCAGGGGTGATCTCTCACATATGTCTGACATTGAACGTGTCAAATATGTAAAAGACGTGTGTGAATCCATTGGTCTCAACCCGCTTACGCAACCTTTCGAATATGTCAAGCTGTCAGGCAAGCTGAAGCTATATGCCAAACGCGATGCAGCCGACCAGCTGAGACAGCTGCACGGTGTGTCGATATCCATCGCTAAAGAGTTCGAATCAGAAGGCTCATATACAGTCAAGGTGATGGCAAAAAATCGTCAAGGCCGACTCGATGAAGATATAGGCGTTGTGGATATCGGTGGACTGCGCGGTGAAAAACGTGCGAACGCCATCATGCGTTGTATTACGAAGGCCAAACGTCGGGTTACGCTCTCGATCTGTGGCCTGGGCTTCCTCGACGAGACCGAAGTTAACGACATTTCGGAAGCAGATCAGATTAAATACGAACTGGATGAAATGTTCCCGGAGAGCGGAAAAAACGACGCCATAGCGGGGCCGCACAGCGACAACTCTGACGCAGTTGATACCGATACATCAAAAAATATAGATGTCGTTGTGACCGAAGATATGGACGACGCAGAAGGTATTCCACTTTTTTTTCTGGAAAGGCATGACCAAAATCCAATTATCTTCACTGATTCAGTCGCATGGGTCGACGAATACACGCTTCAGATGAAGCAAATCGCCAATGATTCTGAAATGCCACCGAAAAACAGAATGACAGATCTCAAAGAGTTCGAACAGAAAAACGATCGTGGACTGTCGATGCTTCCCGACGGCACAAAAACCAATTTGCTGAAGCGCCGTCAAACAGCCAATCGAAAACTCGGAGTTATAAAAAATGAAAAGTGACAATGAAATTATCTGCCAATTTTGCGGGGCAGCAAAACCGATCGAAAAGAAAGGGCTGACCACCAAGCAACATCAACTCAAAATCGAGATCGAGAAGTATGTGACGAAACACGGTCACTCACCTACTCAGAGTGCCTTGGCAGACAACTTGCAAAAATCAGTCAGCAACATCAATGCGATGCTGCAAGAGCTTGAAAAGAAGGGTCACATCAAACGAGCCTACTGGCAGAAACAATCTCTGCAACTGATCGATTAGATCTGGCGCAACCGTTCCGCCAGACGGTTGGCGCGATTTGGCGTTTGCGAGGCCCATTTGGACAGCAAAATTTCGTCGGCAGCTAGCGACCATTTTCGATCGGCAAACAACGCATGGCTCTTTTTAAATTTGATGTAATTTGGCAAACCCAATTGAAAACACATATTAGCGATCACTAGTTGAGCTTCTTCAGGAAACTCATCGAATCCAGGGTGCAAAATAAAGCAGTCACTAATCGTTTGTTCGACATCTGCCTTGAATAATTCGTCAACACGCTCGCTGGTAATCGCCGTCCCCGGTTCCATCTCATATTCCGGCTCATTTTCACGACAAAGGTGACCGATTGCACACGTCTTTTTTCCGAGATGATCCAGGTAAACTTCCAGCTTCACGCCTTCGTCTTCGGCTAAATCAGTTTGCAGTTTTTCAATGTTCATTTTTGGCAACCTTCCACTTTAAAAACTCCGATGCTTCACCGACATCAGGAAAGCATTGGACAAACTGGGCCTCGTTTCTCGCTGTCGGATCGATGATGGCGCTGATCGTTGCGCCAAGTTGCTGGATTCCAACGCCGATGGTTTCGGCGTGTTGATCCAAATATTTATATCCACGGGCACGGATTAGCGAATAACACGTTTCACGATAACCGTTTTCACCCTGTACGATGCCCCATTGATGCTTGTGACCGGACGCATAGATATCTGCCTCCTCCACCATTTCCCGCCGTTGGTTCGAGTGCAACGGATTAATCCATGAGTGACCAGGGAAATCATGGCTAGCAATGATCTTCAATTCACGATCATTCGAAAATCGAACCTTGAAACGCGCCGTCCAGTCAAGCATGGGAATCTGTTTGATGTTCATCCGCCTAAGAATTTCCGCACCCTCTCCCCAGGCGTCATGGTTGCCAATCAAAATTGCTAAAAATTTTAATCCGCTTTGATTTAAAAACCAGTCAGCAAGTCTGCGAGCCGTCGTGATCGATTGATCCGACTGTGCGTGCAGCTTCATCAGCCTACCGGGCCAGTCACCATCGGTCGTGTCACCAAGATTAACACAAAAATTATTAGCAGATGCCATCAGTCCGACATCTCGCCGAAGGAGCGGGATGTTACAACCATTACTGTCAACGTGCGGATCACCAACAAAATTTATGCAGACAGGAGAGGCAGTATTAATTTTTATTTCGAACCATTTGCGAGCGCGATTAGCGGTTTGGCGTTTCTGATATCTCTTTTCCATCGTATCCAGGATCTGTTCCACCGGGATATCGTCATCAGGGAAAACGGGTAATTCCAGATCTTTCTCATCAACTGCGTTGTCTGCTTTTTCATCTTTCAGCGCAATCAATGCACGTCGATAACGCGAGTCGAACGTACTCCGGTTGACACCTAAGGCGTCAGCGGCTTCGGCGATCGAGCCATATTCCTTGGCTGCCGCAACTGTCTCTCGGAGAATTTCAAGTGCGATTTTGGGGGGAGTCATTTTTTCTGTTGCCAGGCTCTCGCTTTACTCATCGCACGATTTCCGAACCAGAATGCGACGATGGCAGAAAAAATTGCCTGAGTTTCAGGATCCCAAATTGCCAGCATACCTGCCGATAAATCCATACCACTAGTTGTCACCATCGCGTATAACGTGACGCCTTTAATGGTGCAAAATAGGAGAAAGAAGGCATAAGTAATGACAGGGCGCACAGAACCCCGCAAACCGTTGACAAATCCTCCAGCGTCAATCCCAGAATCATGGGCATACAACCCTTTCGTTTCTTCTATTTCGGCTTGAGCATCCAATTCTTTGATTTTCAATTCAGATAACTTATCTGCATACTTGGCCTTAGCCTCCATCATAAGAAGCTCTTGCTCGTTGGCCTGCCGTTGCTTGAAATAACCAAGAACTTCAGGGACAATCGAAGTCCCAAACCCGATAAGTGTGCCGATGAGGCTGATCATTTTGCTTTAGCCTGATAGGATTTTCCGCCGAAGTACACGGCCACCAGTCCGCTGAGGCCGTAGAAAACGGGTCCGATCGGAGCGTTAGTGTAATTTTGAGGGTTGATCAGCAAACAGATCACTGTCGCCGCCATCAGACAAAGTGCAGCCCAGCACATGATACGTCGATTTATCTGATATGCCGACTTATCTACGATGTCAGAATTTTTTTCTGTTTCATCTGCCATTTCATTTCCTCAATAGTGGATTATCCAAGGCGCGTTTAACTTGTTTTTGAATGCGTTTTTCCAGCGTATCCAACTTTTCATCGATGCTGTTGATCTTACTGTCGAAACGCTCGCTTGCGCTCGCCGTTATGTCTCGTAACACCTTTTCCGCTGATCTCATGGCAGCGCGTGTGTCCGTATCAGCCGCCCTGCTTCGTTTGTCTACCGCAGATATAGAATTATGGAGATTGGCTGCATCTGACCGTGTGTCTGACCGTATATCTCGTGCAATCGTCTGGATTTCTCCGACTCTTATCGTCGCGGCGTTCAGTTGCTTTTGGATAATTGCTATGCGCTTGTCAAATCCACTTAGATCAGGGGCCACGTAAGAATTTATTTTCTTTTCCATCGATTGATACCGATGCCACAATTCGAAGCCGCCCCACAAACCGCCAGCGATGGTTCCTAATAGTGGCAAAATCAAAAGCAGTTTACTTCCGCCGATTTTGATTCCCTTATACTCGACTTCAGCCATTACTTATTCCACTGGCTGTCAACCAGCACCTCGTGCGCTCCATTGGCGCGACCAAAGAGTGTGTAATTTTGCAACGGATTTTCCATGCTGCGATTATCGGTAAGAGATGTTGTTGGAAAAAATCCTGGCGTATCAGTTATGGCAACCGTACTGACCAATGGTGCTGCAATCATCGACATTGCAACCATTGTGGTCGTCTGACTGTTAGCGCTATATCGCTGCGAAGGAGCAATTTTAGCGACAACCTTTTCAGCCGCCGCCTTAACTTTTTCCTGCCGTGATTCCGTGGCGCTGGATGCTGGAGCGGCCTCGATCTCTGCTTCCACCACAGCCTCGACATTCACTTCTTCGCTTGTGCCTTCAGAAGAACTCACAACGGGCGCTATCGGCGCTATAGTAGACACTACCGGAGGCGGTGGAGGCTCGGGCTCACTTGATGCCGCCGCTGGGGGTGGTGGTGGTTCTGTAGTTGTTGATGGTGGCGATTCCGTGGCAGGGGGTGGTAATGTCACTTCAACAGGAGGAGAAGTGGCAATTTGAGTTTCTGTATCGAGAATCTGGTCAATGATCTGCTGCTCAACCTGGTAGTCATATCCAAAAGTTAGTGACGGCTCTGTAAATTTCGGGCCAAAAAAACCTGAGTGATACCCTGCATCGACACCGAACAGAGATAATGATCCTGTCAAAACGCCAAAACTATTCTCAGATACAGTGTCGGTAAAAGTGTAGTTTCTTGATC
>VTLG01007006.1_pt1 | contig 35091 bp, 62 predicted proteins | sample 4694571 | NCBI WGS metagenome assembly VTLG01 (sample SAMN12604809, study PRJNA352737) | marine metagenome | biome: ENVO:00000447; feature: ENVO:00000209|ENVO:00000569|ENVO:01000036; material: ENVO:00002151; isolation source: viral sequences binned using virsorter ...
CTTTATCAGTACGTCCTTTCTCGAACATACGATAAGACCAATTACCATAACCTTTAGGTGAACCACACATAAGTACATGACCCTCTGTATCTGCTATTGATGCACGTAATACTTCTGTCCAAGCCTTTTCATCAATGTCTGCAAACTCATCAAGTATTAAAAAGTTAATTCCAACACCTCGTAATGAATCGTAGTTCTCACAACCTTTTAATGAAATAAGACTTCCTGTCTTTCTAATTTTAATTTGTAAATTTGTTTCGTTGATACTATCTACCCAATTAAATGTTGAGAGCATATCTTTTAACTTTGCCCATGCTATTTCTCTAGCCATTTTAAAAGTTGGTGCAACATACCAGATGTTTTGTTTTACCTTTGTAGCATACTTCATCATTTCAGTAATGCAAAGATAGGTTTTACCAAATCGCCTACCTGATACTAAAACTCTAAATCTTTTATTTGATGCACTGACTTTATGCTGGTGTTTTGTTAATTTTATTTGCATGACAACCGAAGTTAATTACTATCTTATCTTTCTCAACTTCCAATTTACCCATTTCTTGCAATATATCTTTACTAACCTCATATCCTCTAATAGCACAATCATAATGATTATTGAAACTATTTATATACATAGGGCTACTACATGCTAACATTATAGAAGAACAGATTTTGAGTACTAAGGTGTAACTCATTTCTTCTTTCTTTTATAAAATATTCTATTTACTCTAACTTTCCATAAGTAAGCTGATATTTTTGATGCAATACTCTCGCACTTTCTTAATATAAAATCTAACATCTGTGTACCTCATCTTAAGGGTATTTATATAAATCATCTATAAGTTTATTTTTTTCTCTTATTACTTTTCTTAAACTCCCAATCTCTTTAAAAAATAATTCTTTAGCTTTCTTTTCTTTATCTATCTCTAATTCCTTAATGTCAATGACTGATTTTAACGTATCGACCTCTTTTTTTAATATTTCTATTTGTGCCTCTAAATCAGCAGTGCCTTTACCTTTTATGTCAATCTTTGTATGTGTTAGTGGTTTTAATACTTCTGTTTCTTGTTTTGAGTATTTGTTTATCATTTTGTCATTGAAACAATTTTAATTATTTTCTTTGCACCCATATATACCTCAGTTTGAGCCTCTATTTTTTTACAAGAAAACCTAACTGATTGAGGATTTACTTCCCTCTCTGCTATACGTTTTGATTTTAAGCACTCACTCATTTTGTCTTTATAAGTATGTTCTACAATGTCGCCATTAAGATACATTAACAATGCAACTACCATTTCTATCATTGATATTTACCATTCTCTCTTACTTTATCTTTAAGAGTTTCTACATCGTTTCTTAATCTGTCTATGTCTTTCATAATTCTAGATATGTTTACACCATTGTGCATCATTTGATCAACTCTTATAGTTAATTTTTCTAGATCTGATACTGCTGATTCAAGAATTAAATATTGTTCTCCATCAATAGTTTTTTGATCACTAGCTTTTAACAAATCGCTATTCATTAACTCACGACTTGTTTCAAGTGATGTTAGTCTTGCTGTTATTTCTGTATATGCAAATACACCTAAAGCAACACCTATGATTATTCCAATCATATTTTTAATTGGCATAGCTACTGCAGTATTTTCGTTTAATTTCATAAACCTACATATTTATCTGTAATGTACTTTAGAATCTTTCTAATGTATTTTTTTATATTTTGAATCCACTTCTCCATGCTTTTAAACTCCAAAATGCTGGACTCAAAGATTTTTGCCCACGTACCTTTTTAAGAACTCCACCCATACGAGCCATAAAACTTCTTTTTCTCGCTGGTATGTTTTTCTTAATTCGCATAGTCTTTGAACCAAAGTTAACTTTTTGAACTCTACCAGTTCTTCTATTTCTGACAAAGACCTTAAACTTTTTAACATCACCACGCATTGGCTTGTTTAGTTTAACTGATCTACCTTTATACTTTGCCATTGTTTTTCTTTACCATTTATTGTGGCTCATTACCACCACAAATATAGCCCACCACTTGCTTGCCGTCATAGGTATGATAGTACAAATTGCTAAACATCTTTCTTTGTTTTCTCTCGTGAACCTTTACGTTATGGTGAAACCAGCTAGAGCAAGACTCATTTATTTCAAAAGAATCTAATTTAATCTCGCCAAATGTAGTTAAATAAAGCAATGTAATAATTATTGGTTTCATCTTTTAAAATGCCTTACTCGCCATTTATTACAAACATAAGTATCTTTTACACCTCTAGTTCTATAAACACCACAGAACATATTCCTTTCAGAATACATACCACAATTACCACAACTACCTCTACCTGTTGAGGGTCTATAATCTTGAGGCATTTGGTAGGGTATAAACTCACCATTTGGATAGAAGTTTGACCTTTTCATCTGCCCTGTCCACGATATTTCTTAAAATTTCTTTTACGATTTTTGTTCATTGTGGAAGTGTTAGGACGTCTGCCAATCGAAGTACCTTTGTACGTTCTCTCATAGACAACAGTCTGACCAAAGACGTTACCCTTTCTTTTTGCCATCTTCCGATACAATCTCTAATGGTAGAGGCTCGTTCCTATTTGTCTGTTCTATTTTTTCTGTTTGACCTAAATGTTGCTTACCTAACCATATCTGCATTACTACATTTCCTGACAATGCTTTCTCAAACTGAGCACGTCTCAAACTTATTTTGCCCAGTTCCCTTCCCTTTTTTATATGGTGGACATAATGACGTTGTAAAGTCTTAGTAGATACCCCACAAAATTCTGCTATTTCATCAAATGTAGCATGCATTTGTGCGAGTTTTTTGATAGTTTCTACATCTACCACTTTCATTGGTCTTGCCATAGTTTTGTCCTTTTTTACTTTGATACCCATTCGTAGAGTATTTTACCTAATTTTTCGCTTTCTTGCAAATTTACTGGGAAATAAACATCGACTATATCTTTGAAATGATTCTCAATATTCTTGACCTTTGTCTGCCTACCTTTGATAAATGTAGCACTTTGATTGTCTTTCCTATCTATATGTCTCTTTGCAATAGTGTCAGGTGCACCTTTTAATATGATTATTTTTAAATCGTAATAACGTTGTAAATATAACAAATTGTTTTTTGTAAATAACCTATCACCCTCAAATACTATGTTTCTTCTATCCTTGCAATCATCTACAAATTTTAGGAAATCAGGATTGACTCCCATAGATAGTCTGTCAGTTCCACAAAACATATTATCAGTATGATATAGACCTAATAGGCTTGTGCTAGTTCTTTCATCAAGATGACCTTTTAATAAACCAAACTCAAAGTTAGTTCTAAAATTAGGGTAAATCCATTTAACTAGTGTAGTCTTACCTGTTGCTGGTTCACCACCTATGGCTAAACATTTCATAATTGTCTGTTAAAATTACCTGTATTTAAAAATTGTGAATACATGTGGGGTTTTATTACTATGTTGCTACTCAATGTAGTATGCAATAGTTCATTTCTTCCTTGCCAAAATACATACCAATCTATACCATTCCAACCATCTTTTTCAACCATAGAAATTTCCATAGCTTGTCTATCAAGATAGTAGCCTAAATATCTACCTTGTTTTACTCTAAAAATTTTTTTAAATGAACATAGTGCAGTTTCTAGTTTATAAGGGTTATTTTTAAGCCTGTATCGTGTACTCATAATGTTCGATATTTGTTTAGCTTTTGTCTCTAAAAATTCTATCTGTGATTGATTTAGCTTAACATTTATCCACTCATCTTTACCTACTGCATAGCACAAACCATTTCTGTGTGATTTACTTCCACCATGATCATCTAGTTTTAAATCATCAGGCACAAAATTTAAATTACAACACTCATGTAATGTTTGCATATAAAACCATGTAGAATACCTACCAAATTTATACAGATTGTTTTTGATACTATGCCATAGATTGTCAAAACTGTTAAATTGTTTAAACTTTGACCTTTGATTGTTTTTACCTATCCATTCCTTGTAGCTTTCAAATTGTTGTGGCAAGTAACCTTTATTGTATTTAGTGTCTGTTTGATAACGTAGCCTATGGTAGTTTTTATCGTTCCAATCTTTTAATCTATTACTATCAACTAGTTCAAAGTCTGGAAATTCATTCCATATTATCCAAGCAGTAGGCAAATGGTAGGTAGTGCCATATATCCAAGCAATCCATAGCTTTTGTTCTATGTTATGTTCAAATCTATCAAACAAATAATTTAACATCCATATAGGTGGATCGCAATCTTTGTATTTTAATGACCAAGCATACCATCTTAAAAATGCCTTAAATCTATTTTCTTTAAGTCTATAATCCATATAAATATCTTCTAAACCAATAGGCTCTTACTTTTTCAATAGTGTCAAATACGATCGCTAATTTTTTTTGTGATAGGTGTAATGTTTCTATATCTTCCAATAATAGCTTTTGTCTTGTGTTGTAATCAGGTATGACCAATTCAGGTTTATTTAAGGCTTGTTTTCTTAACTCAACTTGCTCCTCTCTTGTTCTCATAAGAGGTTGATCAGACCTAAGACTACCTTGTTTATCTACTGACCAAAAAACTAACCCATTTCGGACATGCCAAGTAACACTACTAGGTGTACAAGATAGTTTGATACGTTTCATACCTTTGTCGTACCAATATGCTATAAACTCAGACCAAACTTTACTAGCATACCCTTTCTTTTCCTCACCAGCTATTGTAACTATTTCATACAGATTGATGTATTTAGTTCTTTCACTAGTGGTAGCAAATATTACTGCCACAATTTTGTCATTTTCTTTTAATGCGAATGCTGGGTGTTTTTCATAGTTCTTAAACCTAAACCAAAGATTATGTGCTTGTCTCAAAAACTTAGTATTCCTATGACTCATGTTGATTTGAGTTAAAGGTAATATTTCGTCAGATTGTATATTGTTGCAAATCATCTACTTTTGTATTTTTTACCCAAGACTCGATTACACCTTTACTTAATTTTGTCCAATTTGTACTTAAACACCCTACTAATTGTGGTTCGTCATAGCCCATCCTACTAAATATATCTTTAGTACTAGCTATTACCAATGGTGATGACCCAAATTGATACAATGGTCTGTATTCATTTCTAAACCAGTACAATGTAGGTGTCTTTGCTCTATTATCTAAAACAATACAAGCTATGCTACCACCTAAATCGTATGGGTGTTCGTCTCTTAACATTTGTCTAAGAATTAATTCTGAATCGTTTTTACCTTTACATTTTAATCCATATTTCTTTTCCCATGTTTTAGGGTCTGCTTGTGAAATAACCCCATTATGGACAACTGCCATATTATCGTAAACTATTGGTTGATTGTATTCTAAACTTGAGGTGCTATACCTACAATGTCCTATTAATACTTTTGTTTTTATTTTAGGTATTTCTAAATCTGTTGCTGGGTCTGGCACTATTTTATATTTTAATTTTTTATCTTCTACCCAAGCAATACCAGTTGCATGTTGTCCTCTAATTTTAGATTGTAAAAGAAAGCCTTGTACCTCTTTCATATCTAAAAACTCTTTGTCTGATTTAAAACCGATTATTCCACACATTTATGCGTTTAAGCCCTTTCTGTCTATTAGCCTTTTTGCAATTTCTTGTTCTTCTATTGCAGTTTTACAATTAATCATATTTTTTCTGTAATAGCATACTACACTAATTCTTTCATATTTACCTTTAGCTTTTATTTCTGTATTGCCATGAAATTCGTGTACATCCATAAAACATACATCACCACTTCTGACATCAAAGCCTACTCCATACTTTGGAAAAACTGTATAACCACCCTCATAGTTTCCAGCTTGTAATACTCCGAGATTACCAAAGCCCTCTGGTAAATCACCTTTGTCAGTATGTATAGCAGTTCTAAAATTTTTATTTATTGTTATTGTAGTAAAGACTGTACCTTTTATATAAAAATCATTACTTGTTTTATTAATCATATTTTCTTGTGCTTTATATCTTTCAGGTGCAACTTCTTTAAATAAATCAGATATATATTTTATGTAAGGATAACCCTTTTTAAATTTATCAAATTTTTTTTCATTAAACATAGTTTGTCTGCAATATGGAAACCTTACTTGTCTATCAAAGTATCCAGCAATTCCACTATCTACTTGTTGAAATGCACTATGGAAACGTGATATAGTTCCATCTTTTTTAATCTTAAATCCTCTTGTTTTACCAGTTGTTTTTTCAGGCACTAACTCACCATCTTTATCGTACTTTAAATTCATTGTATTTGTATTTTTACGATCAGGTGGTACACCTCCAGCAGAACCTCTATTACCACCTTTAGCAGTTGCAGTTCTCAAATTCTTGTATGCCTCTTCACATATTGATGTTGGTATTACATTTTTTCTAAAAAAGAATAGTGGTGTACCATCTTCTTTGTAGCCATCACAATCATAGTCTATAATCTTGTCGTAATGATGATCTTGTATAAAATAGCCCTCTAGCTTTTTTATCTCTTGATCGGAATATTTAGGTTTTAGAGTTATTGTATGCATTTTTAATCACTTCATATACTGTGTCTGTAAGATTATCAGTTTTTAATTGTTTTTGCAATTCTGTACACCATATCTTAAAATCTTTCTCTGTTTCAGTATTTAAAAATAGTTGCACCATTTTAACATGGGTAACTTGCATATTGTCAGGAAATTCTACATTTAAGTTTTCTTTAAGTTCTTTTGAATTTTGTATAAATCCTAACTCTTTGTCATTAGCTAAGTTTTCTAACTCTGTTGCATTAAAGCCTGTTAAGTCTAAATCAAATGATGTATCCTGTAGTACATTTAGTTCTTCTGCTAATAGTTTGTTTTGCCATTTAGACTCTTCACCTGATCTATTATCCATTATCCTATAAGCTACTGCTTGTTCTTTAGTTAAATCTCTAATGATAATGTTTGCCTTTTTTTTGCCAAGTTGTTTCATTGCTTTCCATCTTGTATGTCCAGCAAGTATGACATGATCTTTATCAACGACAATAGGTTGATTATATCCAAACTCTTTTATTGATTTCATAACCTTTTGTACTGCCTCTGCTGATATTTCTCTTGGATTGTTTTTGTACGGCTTTATTAAGTCTATATCTACTTCTTCCATTTTTATCATAGTTCTACCTTTTTCATTGATTTTACACATCCTCTAGGAAATGTATTTACATCGCTAAAAGTTGTTTGATCTTCATCATAACTTGCAAAAGATATTACTTTCTGATTGTCTTTATAAAAGATATATCCTTGTGTTACCATTTTAGCTGGTTCCATATTCTGTAAAGATTTTTTGTCGTGATGACCACTGTCGCCTAGTATATCATGCCACTTGATTATGTAAAAATAGTATTTTTTTTTATCAAGTATAACATGTTTGTATTTATGTTTTTTTCTAACTTTAGTGTTTTTTTTCATAATCGGCATCAACCATTGCTTGATATATTTCTAGTCTTGCTCTTAGCCTAGCATTTTCAATAGACAAGGCTATTATTCTGCGTCTTGCATATTTAAAAATACGTAATATAGCTTTAAGCATCTAGTATCATGTGTTCTTTGTCATACCGATCTATCTTATATTGTTTATTGTCTTTTTTGAAGTAGTTAAAATTGTCCTCAGAATGGGTGAAAACAAAGCCAAGCCTAGTCATTTTGTCAATAATCGTAGCTGAATCGCTTTTTCTCTCATCTTTCTCGTCTATTTCCCATCTTCGCTGATGTAACCAAGTACTGAAATGTGGCACAAATTTGACATCTACATCTTTCATCTGTTTGTTATAAATCTCTGCTAATTTATCTATGGTAAGTTCTTTATCCCACCTTTCACTTTCGATTTTAACAAATTCTTTATGGGCATTAAACTTTGCACCTCTACGTATATCTAGTTTATCCCATAGTCTTTCAAAGGATTCACCATATATATATTTATTAGGTTTAGGATTAGGATTAGGTATAGGAGCCATCGTTTTGCCATTGGCAGAATGTTTGGCAATCGCACCTAGCTTTCCAGCCCTTGATCTTTTTGCGTACTTATCTGTAAGATATTGATGTTCTTCAACTACCCTCTTGTTAGTCCATGTATTTTTATCTTCACCTATGATAAAAAATTCACGAAGTATTTTATCAACTACGTCCTTGCACTCGTCATCTTTGCATTGACAAATTGTGTATGCATCTTCAGTAGAAAATGCTTTTGCATTTTTAGTCCAATGAAAGTTTAAAAGCCTTGTATATATTCCTAATTGATTGTTTGTTAAATGTACTGTTTCTGCAATAAACGTATCTGTAAATAGTTGCATAGCATGAAACTTAGTCACTACCTTTTCCGACATAAAATAATTGCTCCTTTTCTAGTTGTTCTATTTTAACATTTGTTTCTTCGAGTAATTGTTTTTCTGTACCGAACTTTTTCTCGAAAACCGATTTATTCAAATGTATCGACTCATTACCCATATTGTGATGACTTGGACACAATGGGATTGTATCTTCGTGATTAGGTCTTAACGACAAACCTGTCTTGTTTCTTATATGATGTATTACAGGTTCATTTCTACCACAGGCTATACAACCTATTTGACGTAACGTATCAAATCTCTTTTTATCTTTTTTTTTCATACAAAATAATTAACTTCTTGCCATCAAAATAATATCCATTTACTTTTCTCTTACGAGATTTTTTCTTGGATTTTTTCGGCATGTTTTTTAATCGCCTCACACTCAGAACTTATATCCTTTAGTTTATTATCAGATGTGTTTTGCATATCTTCTGTTTCTACAAGTTCACCTAATCTGATCATTTTTAATAATCTTTTAAATGCTCTTCTAACATGAACGTCAGTCATATCAGATACATACATCCATTGATTTTTTGATCTTGAAAAATATCGTTCTTCTGTTTTGCTATCTATTATTATTTCATCGTCTTGCGTTGCCATTATAATTCCTTAAATGTTATTTTAACTTCACAATTTACTCCACCATAATGACATATACCATCTTCCATATCATCTAGCAATCTCATAAAACATTTTGATGCCATGCCCTCATCAGACTTTGCCTCAAATTTTACTTTACCTTTTTTATCTATTTTTTTTATTTCGTATTTATCTACGTATATCATATTAGCCTTTCTTGGTTAGGGTTTGGTGGTGTCCAAGGTTTCCAGTCAAAGTCAATTAATTTATATTCTTTACCATTAAACTTTGATGTAAAACTTTGCTTAGTTATTTGCCTTGCTTTTTTGAGGTTAGCATAAGGTATAATCATAAATTCTTTGCCATGTGTAATGCCTAAAGAATCTTTATTTCTTAATGCTTTTTTATAAATGTAATCTCTTACACTTACTTTACCACAAAAGATTTTATCAACTGTTACTTTTATCATTTTCTATTACCTGAAAGTTAGGTCTGTAATTATTGTAAAAATACAAAACATTTATTCTTAATTTTTCTGCAATTTTACCAAGTCTTTCAGCAGACACTCCATTCAGTCCTTTCTCATATTTTTGGATTTGTTGAAAAGTTACTCCAATGCTATTGCCAAGATTTGTTTGTGTTAAACCAAGTTGCAATCTTCTTGATCTAATTTTTTTGCCACAAGCACAATTAAATGACTCTTCCATTTTTACTCCTGTTATTTTGATTGTTTGTTGGTGGCGAGAAATCGGTTAAAAAACTCGCCACTCTAACTAGAAAGGGAGGAATTTTCAAATAAAGAAAAAAGCCCTCATTGATTCGAATAACCGATTTTACCATACGAATCAATTATAAAATAGGTTGTGTTAAAAAAAAGCCTTATAATTTGCCTGATAGTGTGTTTTTAGCCTAAAAGAATTATTTTGCTTTTTTTGTCAAATTTGCGATAGTTCGAATCAAAGACTAGTTTATAATCGGTTATCGTCTCTAAACATATAAAAACTCGATTCAGTGCCAAGATGGGTAATTCTAAGTTTTGCCTTGAAGTTTGTAGTCGGTTCGCCTTGCAATGCTACATCGGTTTCTTAAGTCTTGGAAAGCCACGCAGAGTGATGGTTCAGACCTACTTTGTAGAACGTATGTAGCCGAAACAAATATTATTTGTCTAGCTATCGTGTCTGATAGCTACTGATGAGGCAGACCCTCGTTAACTCTAACTAGAAAGAGGTTACCATGAAAAAAGGTAATGAAGTAAAAGACGTACTAAAAATGCTTAAAGAAGATGCAACAAGGAAAGATGATTATATCGTTCCTTTAAAATCTTTTGAAGTGTTAAGTACAGAAAGATACCCTAACTTATTAATCAGTGAAAGAATTGATAGTTCATCGGGTATCGAACTAAAAATGACTGACCATTCAATCGGTCAGTTATGTCATAAACTAGAAATTGGTACAAGCTATATAAGAAAGTGCTTACCATTTCCAGAGTTAGTGACAAAAAATCTAAACCATTGGATAGAGCATACTAAAAGTAGAAATCTTATGGTTAGAACTAAAGATGATACTGCAAGAGCAATATTGTCTGATCGTTATAAAAGAATAGATAACGAACTTGTAGCTGTAAAAACTTTAGATATGCTTTCAAAGATGGGAGCAAAAGTAGAGTATGGTAGCTACAATGGTGATCAATTAAACATCACTGCAACTTTACCTAAGTTAAAAGGTGAAGTACAGAAAGATGACTTGGTTACTGGTGGTGTTACTATTACTAATTGTGAAATAGGAACTAGTTCATTAAGGGTTCAACCCTTTGTGTATAGACTAGTTTGTACAAACGGTATGGTTGTTCCTGAATATCTTGGAACATTCCTTGCTAAACACGTTGGTAAAAAACTAGAAACACCTAATGAAGATGAACAAGCTATCAAAGTTGTTGATCGTATGCTTGAACAGATGAAAGCATTGACTGACCCTAAGGTATTTGAAAATATTGTAGGTGATATGCGACATGCTCAAGCACAACACGTTCAATCTCATGAGATAGTAAAACTTGCTAGAACTAATAGCTTGTCTGACTGGGAAAGAGCAGAGATATTCGCAAGACTTGATAAAGTCTATGGCGATGTTTTCACTACTGACAGATATGCTTTAGGTAATGCAATAACTAACCTTGCGAATAGTGACGATGTTACAGATGACAGAGCAAGATTCCTACAAGAACTTGGTGGAACTGTTATGTTTTGGAACACTCCTAACTATGCAAGAAACTAATAACAAATATTGGTGGGGTGGCAACACCTCACCAAAGAAAGGTAACTATGTTAATAGGAAATAAGACTCCTAAAGATTGGTTTAAACTTATTGAGAGATATGAAAACCACATTATAGTATTTTTTGTAGGTTTTTTATTAGGGTTCTTGATATGACTTTTAAATTGAAAGATTGGAGTACAAGACGAGTAGATGCTATAAATAGACTTTCTAAAAAAAGAGGTTATCCTTGTAGTGACAACAATCCTTTTTTTGATGAATATATAGCAATACAAAATAGTAAAGCTAAAACTAAGAAAGAGTACAAGGAAGAGAGGAGGAAAAATGCGATTGTTGATCGTTTTGAGTCTGTTATTCGTAAGTGCTTGTAGCTATAAACCTGTCATTGATACTGGTGGTAGATCAGGTACTTTTTCTGAAGATCGAGCAAGAAAAATTACAGATGATACAAACCAATGTCATTTAAAAGTTATCAAACATGTTAACTTTGCAGAAAATATATGGCACTGGGCTTGGTCTGAAGAATCAGAAACTAAATATAAAAAAATGATGAAAACGTGCATGACTAAACGTGGTCATTCTATTTTGTTTTAGGAGGTCTGATGAATAAGAAAGAAAAAAATTCTATAATGTTGAATGGTTTGACTAATGAATATTATAATGCAAGTCAAAATTATGGTGTTCAAAAAATGCCTTTAGAAAAGGTTGTTAAACTATTCAATGAAGTTATAGGAATTAAGCTGAAGAAAATTCGGCTTGATAAAGGTATAACTGCAGAGGCAGTTGTACACGACACTGATGCTTTTAATACAATAAATGGTTTGTACAAATTTGAAAAAGGCATCATATCAGTCTATAAATTAATGGTTCTTTGTAACTATTACGATGTAAAGATTGATACAATTTTACAAACCCTAACAAGAAAGGAGGTCAAATGCAAAAATTCCCATTAAAATATGAGGACATTGATTTGTATTTTGATCCTGTAAAGCACGTTTATAAAGTAAATGGTAAAAATGTGCGATCTGTGACTGGTGTAACAAGCGAGGGTGTACCTAAAAAGGCATTAACCGATTGGTTAGTTTCTACACCTATGGCTGAGGCTAAGTCACAACTAAACAAACTATTAGACGAGGGTGCAAAACTTGATCGAGTTACACTTGAAAGAGTATTCCTTGATTCTTCTAAAAAGACAGAGAAGATAAAGGTTGATGCTGGTCTAGTAGGAACTGTCGTTCATGGTCTTGTCGAAGACTATCTGAAAGGCAAAGAAATCCCAGAACAAACTGACAAGAAAGTAATAGCTTGTTGGAATAACTTTTTAAAGTGGTGGGATAAACAAGAGTACACACCAGTTGAAATCGAGAAAAAGATATACTCGAAAAACTTTAACTATGCTGGTACTCTTGACCTTGTTGTAAAAGACAAGGAAGGAAAACTAGTTTTGATTGATATTAAAACTAGTAATAGTGTATCGTTTGATTATCACTTGCAATTAAACGCATACAAATTCGCTTATGAAGAAGAAACAAAGAGTCCTATTAGTTCAGCACTAATAGTACGTCTGCCAAAGCAAGGTGGCAAGATCGAAGTTGTTGATGGTGTCATAAGTAAATCAATGTTTGATGCTTTTTTAAGTGCTAAGTATATGGCACATGCTTTAAAAGAGTATGCAAACTTAACTTAAGGAGAATCTGATGGCATATAATAGACCACAGTACAATACCTATCCTAAAAAGAACTATGCAAGTTCTTCAACAGATAGTAAAGGTGGAACTGCAAAATTGCAGTCCACAAAAAAAGATGGTTGTATTCTAGTTATAGAACTAGATAACCAAAACCTAGTGTTAAAAGGTTTTTGGAACAATCAGTTAAATGGTTGGAAGTTATATTCTTACTACGATAAGACTAAAACTAATCCACAATTTAACAAACCAAAGTATGAACGACAAGGCAATGGTGAACCAGTTCATATTCAGCAGTGGAAACAAAGTCCAGCACCAGACCCAACGGACTTTAATCCTGCGGAGTTAGATGATGAACTCCAAGGTAACTAAAAATACTGAACAAGGTGATGTTCCTTGGTCTCTTGACGATTTTGAGAGAAATAAACCAAAGGCATTTAATCCTGACGAGATCAGTAGCTTTTTAAATTATCTTGATAGAGAACGAGATAAAGCTGAAGTTAAATTTGATAGTTATAAAGATCAAGTTAACGAGCAGTTTGATTATGTAGTTTTAGAAAAGCTAGATAAAAACAAAGTCTCTATTGCACAAGCTAAAGCACAAGCCACACAAGATAAAAGGTACTTAGATGTAAAAGAAGAATACAGAAAAGTAAAACTTAATCATTTGTATTGGAAGTCTTTAGCTAAAAATGGCTGGAGTCATTGTGATAACTTGAAACAGTTAGCCATAAATGATATAGCTATATCAAAACTAACTAAGTAATAGTTTTATGGTGAGGCGAGAAATCGCCTCATCAACTAATGCCAAGTAATCTCATACTGACTTAAATCGTCTCTTTCAGTAATTTTCTTAAACGTCCATTCGTGATGTACATGATCAATCCCCTCACTATCTTTAATAGCTTGTACGGTACTGTTAACTTTTGGAAAGTTAGGATACATGTCTATAAAATTTAATACGATGTATTGTCCCAAAGGGTGTCCTTTAGTTTCAACTTGTACTTCTAAAAATGTAATGACTGCATCTATCATTACTCATAGTACTACTTTCTTTTGATAATGTCAGCACCTTTAAGACCATAAATCGCACTGACTACACCTATGAATAATGCTTGATACCAAAATGGCATGTTATTAAATTTCTCAAAAAACAAATCTACTTTTAGCATAATGTCAGGGTCATCAGAAAAGATAGACCATATTAATAACATCACTGGAGCCGATACAAGTAATAATACAAATTCGTCTTTCCAGCCCTGTTGATTATCTTTTATAACTGCTTGTTTGTATTCAATCTCACCTTTAGCCATTTTTTCGTAGTGTAATCTTTGTGCTTGTGATTCAAGCATTTTACTTTCTCTACGATTCTGATAAATCTTTGCACCTAGTTTTAATCCACTTGTAACTACATTAAACCACATCTTTATCCACATAGTCCTTTAGCATTGTTAAACAATGTATCGCTTTATCTATGTCCTCTTTTCTTGCTTTTTTATCTTTGTTTTTTATTAAACATCTTGTTGCATATTTAATTACTTTTGTTTGACAAGCATTGAGATTGTTTTGCATACAATAGTCAATAGGTTGGATTTTTAGCTTTTTGTACCAATCACCAGCCACTTGCTCGGATAATGATGAAATCTGCGTCTGAGAGCCTCTATGGGCTTTTAAAAGGGTCTTTTTTAGCTTATTTATACTCATACTATCTTTTTAATCCAATCACCTTTATCATTTAATACCATAGGCAACAATCTTGGAATACCATCTAAAATTATGCCACATCCAAGTATAAACCTAGTCCTAAAGTTTTTTGCATAGTTCATACTTAAACTTTTTTGATTGATAAGGCAACCCACATTCATAGCAAAAAATAGGTTATCAGGATTAGCCCAATATGAAACTACAAACTTTGTATGATAATGTCCTTGTACTGCTGACATACCCATTGTTTGTGATACCTTTAAAACGTCTGCACTTCTGCCGTGTGTGAAAAAACATCTTTGACCATTTGACATAGTAAGTGTTAAATCATCTACCCATTTCCATTTCTTTGTACCAAGAAACTCGCCATACTCTCTTAAAAATTCTCTACTCATACCATATTTGATTGCTCGTCTATAAACTAGACTACTATGATTAGAGTCAACTTCTGTAACTTGTGGGTAAATAGATTCTAATTCTTTTACATACTTTCTAGCCATAGTAAGTTCGTGTCCAGCAGAGGCTAGATCAGGGTCATGTGTATGCATACTGATAGCATGAAAATCTAGCAAATCGCCAATATTTATAACTCTATCAGGCTTAAATTCTTTTTTTATCTCTGCTAAAAATTTAATTGCATCCTTGTGTTGATAAGGCAAATGCATGTCAGAAATTACTAAGATACGTTTGTTCATACAAGGATTACTTGTACAACTATTTAGTGATAATGTAAAGAAATTGCGAGATGACTGCAAAACCTACTGCACCTAGTCCATAGAGAACTCGGTCAATATCTTTTTGCATGTGTTTAAGATGGTTGTTTTGAATTGTGTCAATTTTTTGATTGATCAATTTTATTTTACCATCAAGTTCTATAAACTTTTCATTTGTTGTTTTTGGTTTGCTCATCTTCTTCTTCTTCGTTTTCTTCTCAAGTCAGTATCATGTTTTCTACTGCCTCGCAAGAAACTATTGACTCTTCCCATAGACCATGCTGCCATAGATGTTCTTGGTCTTGAGCCAGATGATAGGTATGCACCTTGTCCTCGACGATAAACTTTTACTAATTGTCCGTATGTAATACTTTTTCTTTTCTTTGCTTTGTTTCTTAAAACTGTTCTAACTCTTGCTGATAAAGGTCTTGCCATTATTTTACTCTCGCTCTAAACATTGATCTTGGTATTCTGCCACCTGATTTGTAGATTGCAGACATTCTTTTGATTAGACTTGCCCTTGCTGATCTTTTACTTCCACTTAGACCTGATAGATATTTTTTAGGCACACCTGTCTTTTTATCTTTTGGTACGGTTCTTCTTCTTTTTTTTCTTCTTTTTGACATATCTTTTTCTCATTGGTCTTTTGTTTATCATTTCTCTTAAAGAGATTGATGTTGTATATCCTGTACTCATTTACCTACTTTTCTCATAGCAGATTTATGTGCTTGAGAAAAAGTTCTACCTTTCTTCATAGCACTAGCCATTTGTCTCATGTGTTTCATACTATGATGTCTTGAGTGCCTACGCATAGTTTTTTTTTGTCTAGGACTCAATCCTTTTATGATACCTCTTATCGAAGTAGCTTTAACCATAAACTATTTTCTTTTCTTTTTTTTCTTTTTCTTTTTTTTCTTTTTCATTCCATGTCCAGCATGATACGGCATATTATTCTACCACCTTTCCACCTGACCATTTCATTTCAGGTAATCCATTTGTATATTTCTTTCCATCAAAAGTCAAAACTTGTTTACGATTTGATCCCTCACTAAAACTACAATGCACCCAACCTTTTTGATCATCGTTAGGACAATAGTACTCTAATATAAGTTGATCGAAGTCGCAGTTGTTCTCAATGAAATATGCTACCTTTATATTTGGTACACCAATCACTTCAAAATCGACTGCCTCACCTTTAGTGTGCTGACTAGTTTTTTTACTACCAATAGCTTCACAAAGTTCTGGACTACGATAGCCTGATGTTACTACGACTGGCTTGTCATACTTTACTCTAACTTTTTCAAGTACGGCATAACAAACGTCAGTTAAATTTTTTATTTCACCTGAACCAGCTTTATTCTTGATACCCATACGAGTAGCAGTCATGCTTTTTTCAAACTCCTCGAGTTTAAAATGTTTTGATAGTTGCATTATTCTGGTTTAGTAGGAAACTTTTTGTTTTTAGCTTTAGTAAGGGTGTCAACTCCATTTGTAATATCTCTTAAATCTTGACGATACTTTTTCATATCATCAGACATTACAACATCAGACAAAGCAAAGTAATCAGTTTCTTGTAATAGATTATTTCTTCTGTTTCTTAATAAAACCATTTCTCTATCATAAGCACCATCATTCCATGCTTTTTCTTCTGCATCTCTTTGTGCCTCTTCTTGTGATGTGAGTTGTATTCTCTCACCATTTACCATTTTATATCTTGGCATATATTTCTCCTTTGTTGTTATTTACTATCATAATTATTTATAGAACTCCATACATATCTATTGTGCCTGAATCTACATTTCCACTTTGAAATTTAAAATCAATAGCATTTATAGCACTTGTTGTATTTGCGTATCCACCACAAAATCCACTCATAGAATAAGCTGTATGAACCATAGCATTTCCATTAGATATATAGTGTTTTACAAAAGTTGTACTACTTGGATCAAATAGGTGTAAATATCCAGAAAAAGAGCCATCATTTGATGCATCAACACCTGAGCATATTATTTGATAATCTGTAGATTGTGCTAAATCTCTGTTTGTTTCATAAGATAAAGCTGTATAAGTATCTGCCTCATCATGCACTGCTCTAAAGTAACTTGATGTTTTAGTTACATTATAATTTGATCCACCATCAACAGATAAATTAAAAGTAAACATATAATTACTTGATTGTGGATGAATATTATTAAAGACAAATAAATATTCCTTATAAGTGCTATCAATACCTGAAGTAATACTTACACTTGATGATGAACTAGCAGTTGATCTTGATATAAAAACCAAATTACCAAGTCCTGAAAAACTACCTACTGTTGTTGCATCTTTTACTGCTCTGTTATTTAATTTAATTATACTCATGATTTACTTAGTCCATACATTTTTATTGTGCAACTATCTATTGTTCCACTATTCATAAGAAATCTTATGCTGTCAATCGCACTAGTCGTATTACAATAACCAGCTGTAAATCCTCGTGCTGATGCAACAGGGTTTCCCATACAATGAAAATCTGCAATAAAATGTTTTACAAAAGTCGTTGATGAGGGTGAAAACAACATTATAGTTCCTGAACCACTAGCATCATCTACATTAGTCATATTTTGATAAAATAATGCTTGATCGCTTGTTGCTTGGTTTAAATCTCCACCTGTATCATAAGAAAATAAATTTTGTGAACCAGCTTCATTATTAAAAGCGTACCAATGAGTCGTAGTTTTTGTAACTGCTGACGACATTCCATCTGTACTAAAATTTATAGATGGTTTTGTATTATTACCTGAACAATGAAGATTAAAAATTTTGAAAATATAAGTATCGTAAGTACTATTTATGCCACTTGTTATGTCAATCGTTGATACACTAGAACTTACATTTGTCGTTGATATTAAATTTAAACCACCAGCAGGTAAGCTACCTAAAGCGGTTACACTTGAAATTGAATTGTTATTGTATTTAATTAACTCCATATAATTTTATAACTCCACTATCAATATTTCCTGATGCCATTTTAAATTGAATAGCATCAATTGCTGATGTTGTATTAAAATATCCAGCAACAAATGTTTGATCTGAAGCTGGATTATCTGTCATAACATTAACACTACCCATAAAATGTTTTACAAATGTAGTGTTGCTAGGATCAAATAGATGTAAAATTCCTGATACACTTGCATCATTATCTGTATTTGGTGTTACACTATATATACGTTGAAATGAAGTTGATTGTGATAGATCACCACCAGATAAATATCTAAGGTCTGTTGCAGAGCCACTTTCAAAATGATATGCATCAAATTGTGTTGAAGTAATATTTACTCCATAAGAACCACCACTGTCTGTACTACCTTGAAATGTAAAATATTGCCCTGATGCTGGATGAATATTAATAAACTTAAAAATATATTCTTTGTATGTAGAATCTATTCCACTTGTAAAACTTAATGTTGCACTAGAACTAGCTGTCTGTGTAGATATTAAATTTAAGTCACCACCTGATATTGAAGCTGGTAAAGCTGTGATTGCTGATAAGGAGTTGTTGTTGCAAAAATTAAGAGACATTTGTTACTCCTAACTAATACCATAAAGTTTTACAATGGCATTATCTATATTTCCATTTCCCATAAATAATTGAAAACCTGTAACAGCAGTAGTGTTTTGAATTAGACCAGCAAATTCGTGAGTTTGTATTTCTGTATTAGACCTAATTGTTTGACCAACTCCACCTATTGTTGTCCTAAAAGTCGTATTTGACGGGTCATTTAAAAAAACTCTAGCGTTAGCGTGTTCATAGGCTTCATTACCAATATCTAAAAAAGCTTTAATAGAATTTCCTGGTGCTGATGTAGTATTGAAACCATTAGCTCCATCTGTGTGTCTTCGCTGAATACTTCTATAATCACTACTGCCTGTTTGAAAACTTGAACTTTGATAAAATCTTATCCTCACATCTTCACCATCGTTGCTTGGGTGTAAATTTAATATATCAATCATATATTTTTTGTATGTGCTATCAATATTTGCTGTAATATCAATAGAAGAAACTCCACTTGTAACAGTAGTGGTAGATAATAACGCATGAGAACCACTTGGTGCATCAACAAAACTCAAAACTCCTGAAGAATTTGTTTGTATAATTTTATCTGTTGCTGGTGCAGTTGCTGGTAAAGTTAAAGTGTAAGATTGACCAGCAGAGTGTGCTGGTGATTTAAGTTTTACTCCATGAGAATTTTGAGAGCAGTTTAGTTGTAAAGTTCCATCTGTCGTTCCATCACCTTTAATTTGTAGTCCAGCCGCAGATGAAGTTGATACAAAGTTTGCTTTTGCATCTGTAACTGTAGCATCACTTGGAACACCTAAATCTAAAACATTACCAAGTAAAATAATAAAATCTATAACATCACCTGTTGCTAAATTTGATGCAAAAGTAATTGTTGAACCTGAAATAGTAAATGATGAATTTGGTTTTTGTAATATACCATTAAGAGATACAAGCATATGATTTGCAGACTCAGGTGTTACGTTTGCTGATGATACTTGCATTGTGTAAGCCGCTTGACCATTGACTACACTTATTGCGTCACAAACTTGAAAGTTTCCTGTTATTGGAGGGTTGCCGATATACGCCATTAGACTATCCCATAAAGTTGTATGGTTCCTGAAACTATATTTCCTGAACTCATATAAAATCTTACTCCAGTTATTGCTGAAGCTGAACCATGATAAGAAGCAAAAAATCTATGTTGGCACAATGCGTGTTCTGATCTCCAACCTTGTCCTAAACCCCACACAAATTTATGGATTGCTGTGTCTGCTGGATTTGATAACCAAATATCAAAGTCAAAACTTTCAGTTGACGCATTTCCTTGCCCATTTTGATTTTGTATGTGAAAATGATCTGCACTTTGTGTGTGTATGCTACCATTATCAAAATTTGTTCCATTTGTTCTCGTATCTGTATTAACATATTCATATTCAGAATCTGTTTGATAACTACCACCGACTTTAAGTCTGCCTTTCAGATAAGCATTATCAGTAGCACAAAATAGTTTAGAAAGTTTAAAATAATATTTTGAATATGTACTATCAATGTTAGCTTCTATATCTACTTGTGCAGCATTTGATATAGTTGTTGTACTCAATAAAGTATGTTTTCCACCACCTTTGATATAAGAGTAATCTAATCTTTTAAGTGTCCCAGCATCAGAAATTAATATTTCATCTGTATCTGCTGGTTCTGCACCTAGAGCAGAAAATCCTGAAATTGCTGTATCACCTATTTTATCTGCTGTTACTACATCATCAGCTAGGTCGCTTGATGTAACAACTTTTGGTGCTGGTGCTTGTCCTATGTAAGGCACTTAAAACTCCTATGTTATTTCTAAAATACTTAATGTTGCATCTATCTTTGCAGATACAGAACAATCAATTTTTAAAACGTCTGTTGCTTGTAATACTACTTTACCACCTGACAAAACTTCTAATGAAGTTCCAGCAGGAATCGTTACATCTTTTACTACAAAAACTGTCTCGTTAGTTTCTGTGTCTGATGTATCAGATTCTATTTTTACACTAGCAGTTACTGATGCTGTGTGAATATTACAAAGTAACAAACCAATGACTACTGTTGTTGTAGATGTTTTTCCTGTGTACAAAGTTAGAGGTGTTCCAGCACTTGCTGGCATTGCTCCATTAGTTTTTACTTTAAATGTATTTGCCATATTTTATCCTAAAGCTATTGCAAGTGGCAGAGCATTAGGATCAGTTTCAGATATTGTTCCTGTTACTGACATTGTGCTACTCACTGCGTTTGTTGATGTATTAATTTGAAATAATTCTACGTTATCTGAGCCATCATTTATTTTTACTTTTAATACGTTTGTTGTTGCATTATCAACCCACATTGTTCCTGTTGCTACTGAAGCTGGTGCTGAACTTCCTACGTGCATTGTGTTTAATGCGGCTAATATATTATTAAGTTCAGTTCTAAAACTTGCGAATCCTTGATTTGCTAATACTACGTCTGATACTTGTGCCATAATTTCTTATACTCCTTTAACTCGTTGATTTCAACCCATGTCCTACAACTTGATAATCAAAAGTTCTGCTTATACCTGTATTACTACTATTATAAAACCTAATTGTAAAGGCAGTTTTTGACTTACTTGTAATTTGATAATAATCGCCTGTTTGTAAGCCCTGTGCCGATATTCCAATAGAGGGTGTAGCATAAAAAGAATTTACAAAGGTTATCGTTGTTCCTGATGCATCTGATACTACATCTTGACCAGCCTCTGTTCTTTTTTCCATATTAACTAGTGCTTGTAGTGTATGAACTTTTGCACGAACTTTATTGTCATCACTGGTTATCTTACATTTGAATTTAAAAAATCTACCTTTTATAGTGCTTTGTTGTGCAATCTTTTGAAATGTAGTTATATTGTCTAAACTAGTATTGTCTGAACCAACTGATACTTCTGCTCCACATTGTATTTCTGGACTACCATCAAAAGGTGCTTTAGCATCTTCAAAGTTTGTTGCTCCTCTTCCTGAATCAAATAAATCGTATTCATCTTCAGAACTCATACCTATTCCAGCACCAAGAGTTGTGTCATAAATTGCATCTAAAGATAGAGTATTTGAAAAAGTGTATTCTCCTGAAGAAAGTACATTACCACCAAAATTTGTAGGATTAGATGTAGAGTCTGTACCACCTAAATCAAAGTTACCCTCTGCAGAATCTATATTTCCTACTAAACTATCTGTTTGTGTAATCGTATCTAGTATCAATACTTTTCTACCAGCATTATCTTCTGATATTGCTACATTACTATCTCTTGTTCCATTAAAATCTGCCATTATTCGTTCAAAGTAAATACATTAGTAAAATTTGCTAAAGATGAAACATTAGTAGATACAATAGATGCGTTTGCAGAACTATTACCTAGTTTATCAACTGCCTTAATACAATAAGAGCCTACTTTTGCATTTAATGTTACTGCATTAGATTTTCTTCTAACTACTTTTGCTATTGGTGTACTTTCGTTCCAAGTAGCACCACTAGTAACATCTTGAAATCTTATTTCATACCAACTTATATCTAAATCTGCTACTGGTGTCCATGTTAATTCTAGTTGATTTGAACCTACCATTGATACAGATAAATCTTCTATATCTGCTGGTGTATCTGTTGCACCTACTACTGTATGTGTTGCTGAAGTAAAAGTAGAACTTACACCAAAGGCATTTATAGCTTTTACACGCACAGAATAATTCTCACCATCTATTACGTTTAAAAATTCATGACGTAATTCTGTACCACTTGATATGATTTTAAAATTAGACTCAGATGTTTTTTTTGCCTCGACTTGATAGTATTGTACAAACGAATCAGGACTTGCACCTATAACAATATTTAATCTGGTTAAAACAACTCCGTCAGCATACTCGATCATTTCATCAGACAAAGTTACTGATGCTGGTGGTTGTATAGTAAATGGTGATGGTAAATTTGTACTAGGAGTTGATGAAACTTGTGTTTTACTAGCATAAGTATAATGAGAATCTTGATGTTCTACTAACATTAATTTTACAGTAAAATCTTCATTAAAAGTCATATTCATAACTCTAAATGCTTTAGCAGAAAAACCTAAAGAACTATGTGTAATATTTACAATATCACCAATGGCTAGTTCGTAAGCATTAAAACTTACTGTAATATCTAATGCTAATGCCTCTCTTGATCTTCTTAATATTATTTCTGCCATTTCTTCTGCTTGATAGGTATTTGTAATTGTAGGAAAATCAAACCTACCCTCTAATAAAAAACCACCATCAGCAGTTTTCATTGTTGCGTGTCGGTCAGCACTTGTTAATGAACTATCATCTATTGGAGGAAACTGTGCTTGATCTACTTGAAAATTACGATCAGGATTGACGTAAGATACAATAACCCTGTTGTATTTATTATTTTTATCTGGACTCGCTAAATTATAACCACCAATAATATCATCTTCATCTAAAGTTATCGATGCACTTCCAGTTGTTTCTACTATTAAATTATATTTACCACCAACAAATGGCAAAAAGCCTCTACATGCTCCTAACAAGTCTCTAACATTTTCTATTACTTTTCTTGATGTATCTAAAACAACATTAGTATCAAATATATTTATTTGTGATGCTCCACTAAATGGTGTTACTTGTGTTACACAAACTTGAGACGCATCATAAAAACTTTGTAAATCTATATCAGTAGTAGCTATACCTTTTCCATATCTTTCATTTCTTAAATAGTCTAATAAACAGAAAGCTGGATTAGTTGAAAAACTAGCAGTTTGTTCTGATAAATTTGATGCAAGTGTAACTACTTTTTTACCTTGTACTTTAGCTTGTACTCTTGGTATGCCACTATAAATATCTTGATTCCATTTAAATTTTAATGCAAGATATGCAACTCCTGATAATTTGTGATTAGAACCCCAGCTTGATAATTCAGACAACAAACTAGAACTAGACTGTCCATCAGTTCCAAAGTGTGGTTCTATGGTTAGATGTGAAACACTATCTTTATAAAAATTTCCATCTGAACTTGCTACTGTTCTTTGCACATTATCTGCCATCGCACCTGTAAAAGTAACTACTCTATCATCTACTCTAATTTCTGTTATGCCATTTATTTCACCCTCACATAAAATTAAAGCGATATACAAATGCGTATTATCACTACCACTAGTCTCAATAAAGCATCTAGTACCACCGATGAGTCTTTCACCATAAACTACTGGAATTGTAGCATCATTAGATTGTTTATTTATTAAAATACCTTTTTCAAAGTTATCAAATTCTGTATCACCAAAATCAGGATTGTCTTGCTTTCTTAATAAACTTCCGAATAACCATGTTGCGGCAATAGCTAAAATTGCAAGTTTAGGATTCATTTTAAATAATGACGTAACTATTCTTACTGGTTTTGCTACTGCTTTAAAAAAACTACCTACACTAAAACCCATTATGATCTACCCCATTTTAAATCTAATACAGTTTGACTAGAAAAATCAAAACCTACATCTGTACTAAAAAATCTTTGTTGTGAACTATTGTTTGTTTTTCTACCGCTTACTTTATTAAAATCAGACCAATGTGAAACGACAGATAAATTGACTAAAGATTCTGTATCTGTTTCTGTAATACTAAAAGTATCTATTTGTCCTTTGTATAGTAAAAATGGGTCTGCTATTAAAGTTTCATTACTATCTAACAATCCTCTAAATACTGTTACTGAATCATTAACAACGTTTTCGTTTAGACATGTAGATATAAAGGTTTGATCTGCACCTGATAATGTAATACTTAAACTAGACTTTGTTAAATCTGTTTCTTCGGAAAAGCTTGGTATGCTCATAAGAAAACTAGATGAACTATAAGTTACACTAGAACCTGATACAGAACTTGTTAGATCGAACGCATTATCAGTTATATTTACAGGTGTTCCAAAACCTATGGTAATTAAATGTACAGGTCTTATGTTATTTGTCGCTAGTTCGTTTTTTACTGCTGTCGTTAAGCCTCTCGTCATATTCCTCGTAACTTGTTCGTTTTATTTTCTCACTATCTTTTACCATAATCATCGACCAATTTGCATTAGGATATGAATGTTTTTTTAAGTCATTTGTTTTGGTATCTATCTCAGACTCATCAACTATCTTTTCCATTACAAAATCGGCATTACACCAATGCTTTACTAAATATCTCTTTCCCATTAGATTGATTCTTCTACATCTAACTCAAACTTATATAAAACATTGCCATCTTTGTCAGCACCTACACCACCGAACTCTTGCAAATCATTTGTAAGATGAACTGTAAAAGGCACGTTATTATAAGTTACCACAGAATCATCTGCTAATGCTGTTATCAATGGTGGTTCGATTGTAACTGTTGCCGCATTACTTGAACTTGTAACATCAGAAACAATCATATAAACTTTTGTATGCGAGGCAAATTTAATTAAGTCTCCTGCCTTAAATCTGCCTGCACCATCACCAGCAAAGCCGTCCATAGCTATTGTGTTATCACCTACTGCGTGTACACCATTAACCAAAACTGTACCTGTTTCGGAGCCTCTCGTACTTTTTACCTCAGGGGGTATGATAGTAAAATTTTCTTTACTACCTCTTTGCTGAATTACGAATGCCATTAATTCACCATAGACGTCTGATCTTTTTGCAACAATTACTTCTGCTGTAAATCCAAATCTCTGTGTACCTATTTGTCTTGTTAATTTTTTACCTGAAACTGATTTTGAAATAAGAGTATCAATTTGTGACTGAATACCATTTGTTTGAAATTTTGCGTTTGATATTGGAAAAGCACCACTCATACTACATTACCTCGACCCTTTTCATTTACTGCATTGTTTATAATTGCAGTTATTGTTCCTCTATTTTGTACTAATGCCTCATCAAAACCTCTTGAATCAATAGTATTAATTGTAAAATTTACATTTACGTTTCCTGTTCCTGTTCCTCTTGATGCTTGTGTTATTTGACCAGCTTGGTTAGGAATAAATAGTTCTGCACCTCTTTCACCAACTATTGCTGGTTGTCCTTTAGCTATACCACCACCCTTTGAAAACTTTGGTAAAAAACTTCCAATTAAATTAGAAACTAAACTACTACCTTGTGAATTTTTTTGCTCTTGCAATAGCATGTTTTGTGTTCTAATTTCTTCTGTTTTTGCTTTTTGTACTTTTAAGTCTGCAGTATTAATACCAAAAATAGATAATAAATTTCTTTTTTGACCATCTTGTCCAATAATACCAGCTTTTATCAAAGCATTTCTAATAGTTTCTTGTATAACTAATTGAATTGTAAAAGCTAATATATCAATTAATAACTTCTGTGCTAATTCTTTTAAACTCATATTTAACTCTTTACCTAATACTACCGCCTCTGCCAATGCTCTTGAAAATCCTTTAATACCACTTAAAATAAATTTACTTACTGTATTATTAATAGACTCAAAGTCTTTTTTGATTTGTTCATTTAAAATACCAGCGACTTGCTGAAAGTTTAACCCTATTTGTTTGGCTTGATCTTTTACTCCTGTTGCAACTTTTAATAACTCATCTAATTGTTTTTTTGATACAACTATGTTCTTTTCTACTGCCTGTAAAAACTTTTGCACTGCCTCAGAATTTTTACCCCATGCTTCTGTATCTTTACTAGCACCAAATAAGTTTTCACTAATTTTTTCTAAATCAACACCAAGCATTTTTATAATTGCACTGATTGCTGCAACTAAAATTTTTCCACGTCTGCCTAGCATTAAGAAACCAATTATACCTAACTCTCTAATACCTGCAGGTAGGGCTTTTACTACATCCATTAAACCACCTATACCAGCACCTATTATTTTAAATACAATTTGTAAAGAATCTAATAGTCTTGCAACACCAAGTATAGCTTGTTTTGTAAAATTGATTAATGCCTCGCTGACGTTTGCCGAGAACTTGTTTAGTGTTGCTGAGTTTTCTTCTATTGATCTATTGATAACAACTAAAGCATTTTTTATAAAGTCAAAGAATCCAGCACGATTTGTTTCTAATTGAAATTTAAATAATTTATCTGATAACATTGATAGTGTACCAGTAAAAGTAGTTGCTAATACTTCTGTTGCTTTTGAGAACTTACCATTTTCACCAAAGACTTCTTCAAATCTTTTTCTAGTTTCTTCTGCTGTAATTGTTGCACCAGCTTTAAATCCTAATAATGCTCTTACACCTCTTTCTCTAAATACATCTGCAGCCGCAATACCTCCAGCAAACGATCTTTGAATTTGTTCTGCAGTTTGTCTAAAATCCAATCCTGTAACTGCCGCAACGTTACCAGTAATTTTTAAAACTGACTCTAATTCTTCTGCATTTTTTGTAACAACTGCCAAGTTACCTGATGCACCAGCTATTTCTTGTAGAGAAAAAGGAACTCTTGCAGCAAAACCAATTAAGGTATCAAATGCTTTGTTACCCTCTGAAACACTATTAAATAAAAACTTAAATCTTATACCTAAATTTTCTACTTCACTACCAGTTCTAATTAATGATCTTATTGCAAGACCACCACCGATACCTATTAGTGCTGATTGAACTGAAAATATTGCACCACGTAAATTTGATAATCCTCTTTGAACTGCACCAAATGCCTGTTTGGTTTTATCCTTTGCAAGTAAATTTAGAACTATATTATTTGTAGCCATTATCTATGTTTCATCTTTTCTAATGCTCTGTTGTTTTGTTCTTGCTCGAATAACAGATAACCTAACCAATGGTTAAACTCCCACTCAGGCATTTCTAAAACAGAACTTAAAGATATTTTTAACCTATCTGCAACGATAAGTAAATTTTTTAATTCAAGATCACTTAAGAGTTTTTTTTTACTTCTTCAGGCTGAATAGCTTGTACCATAGCAGTCGCTATCCTAGACAATACATCAGAATCAACTTTGTGCATTAATGCTAATTTATCTTCTAAACTAAACATCTTTTTGCCATCTTTGTCCAATGCTTTCATTACAAGTATGTCTGCAAGAATACCTACATCATTTAAGTTATCAGACTTCTTAAATAATTTATTCTTTTCAGATAAGGTGATTGGATTCCAGAAAACGATAGTGGCATTTCCATCATCATCTTTCCATTCAGGAATTTCAATAGATTGAACTCCTAAACTCTCAAAATGAGACTTTGCTCTATCAATAACTTTCATACAATACTATTATACAGTACCTCTAGTTAACGTTCCAGTGCCTTGAAAATTTACTGTTCTTGTTATAACTGCATCCATAGCATTTGTTACGCCCATTGATGTTATAATTCCTGAACCTGTAAAACTTTCATCACCTGAACTGTTACCTTCTGGTAATAAGATAAAATCAATAGAACTTCCAACTGTTAAAGTTTGTTGTGGAGAATCAGTTTCATCGTAGTTCATATCTAATGAGCCACTGAATGATGTTCTTCCAGCTATAAAACTTTTTGTTGCATCTGTTAATGCAGTATCTTCTACTACATCAGCAGTAGTTTCTAAAGTGAAACCAGTAAGTTCACCTATACCTGATCCACCAGCTTTTACTACGCCTTCTTTTCCGTGATGTGTTGCCATTTGTTTTCTTCCTTCTTTTTACTTTTTACTTGTTTGTCTTTTTCTTGCTTATAACCAAGTTCTAAAAAATTATCAAGTTGAGTTTCATTAATTGTAACTTCATGCCCATCTTTGTATAATTTTATATCTTTAGCCATATTGTTTTTTAATTTAATCTTTACCCATTGTCAATAATTATGGTGTGCCACTTTGATGTTCATAAAGTACTGATACTGTTAAATTTACTGCTCCAAATGGAAACAGTTGTCCACCATCAGACTCAATATTAGTAACTTGTGTATCAAGTGCATTACCACCTCTAGTTATATCAGATTCTAATGCTGTTTCAATAGCAGTTGCAAGATTATTTCTTGCAGTATCTATGTTGCTTTCTGCACCTTTGATGTAGCATTGTATTAAAAATTCTAATGTACTCAATCTTGTTTTAGCACCACTCCCTAACTCTTGATCTTCTTTTGTTTCCTCTATTGTTTGTACTAATACTGCTGGATATTGTTGTTGAGATAATTCATCTAATGGAAATGGTTGTCTTGATACTTTTTTGATTTCTGGACTAGAGACACCACTTACGACTGATACAATATTTGTAGCTATATCCTCTCTCTTGCTCATATTTTAAAATTCTTCATTTGTTTTTTTATAAACTTTGCAAACTCTCTTTGTATTGCTTTTTCATTTGCTCTGCTAAATCCAAAGAACTTTCTTTCAGGTAAATTACCTAAACCCTTTTGATGAAACAATGCTTTATTTGCCTCTCTCTGACTTCTAAAAAATAACTTTACTTTATTCTTGCCCTCAGGTCTAGCAGTTATTGATTGCAACATTCTATTTGTATCTTGTAAGTTTACTGTTGTTTTGCCTTTTTCATCAGAGTAGGATTTACTATATGGTACAAATCTTCTACCATCTTGATCAAAACCTCTATCTGTTTTGTCTAATATAATTTCTTTGAGTTGTAATCCTGCACGTAACAAACCTTTAGTTACTTCTCTAGGTAATTTTTTTCTAAATTTTAAAAATCGTTTTCTAACTTGATTAAGATTTGTATCTACTTTAGCACTTAACATTATCTTTGTAATCTACGACTACCGTGTAAAGGTTCTCTTTCGTTAACTGAAATCGTGCCATCCTGTGTTGAGTCGTACTCTACTCCATCTTCTAACACTGATCTAATTTCTTTATTATACTCGTTTTGATAGTGTTCTGCCATTCTTTCAAATCTATCTTTATCTGCCTCTGGTCTGAACTTACTTATTGATGGGCAAAAATATTTATATAAAAATAAATAAACTCCAGCCCTTTTAAATTGATCTAAATTGATTTTAGTATTAACCATTTCTTCTGTGTTCAATACTGTTATGTCTGTGTAAACGTTTGTTTTGTATACTGGCCACCAACGTATTCTTAATTCTCTAAAAATATCGTTAGTTGTTTGAGTAATGTAATGACTTACCTTGGAGTCGCCTGATGCAATACCAAATCCAAAAATATCAGGTTGATACGTTTCTATTTCAACAACATCACAAACATTTGCACCTGTAAAATTTGCCATAATTTATCCTTTGTTGATTGTGAGGGCAGTTTCCCACCCTCACAAAATATCCAATTATTATTGGATAGATGAGTCTGCCTCGACTTCACAACCTTTAGAGTCGTCTAATTCGCCAACTCCGTATACTGCTGTTGCTACAATCTCGTCTGCTCTTAAACTCGCATCTCTTTGAGTTTCGATTTTTAAGTCTTGCATCATTGCTAGTCCTAAAGAATCTGGGTGAAATACTGCACCTTTGTAATCACCAGTAGTCCCTGGATCATTACTAGATGAGTCTGTCATATTTGAAGTTTCAAATATATTCACACCAGCGATTTGACCTACTAAACTTGATCTTAAAATCTCGTTACCAACTCCAGCATTTGGGTTAGCAAAAGTATTTGTAAGACCTGATTTAAGGTCGAATGCTACTTGTGGGTGGATTACTGCAGATAAATTATCTGCTGGTACTCCAGCTGCTCTTAATTTTGCCACTGCTTGGAAAATTAAAGATGCTGACATTACTGTTGAAGCTGAACCGACAGTTGTTGAAAAACCACCAAATAAAGCTGTTAAGTCTTTGTCAATTTTTTTTGCAATCGCTTCACCAAACAATCTACCGATATCAGCAGCCACGTTTCTTGGTGCTGAGTTTCTACCTAGATCTGTAAGAACTGTTAATATTCCATGTTCTGTACAAGTAATTGTTTTTGAAGTTGGGTCTATTGCTGTGGATGATAAGTCTGATCCCTCAGATACTGCCGCAGCTGAAACTGCTGAGTATATTGGAACTTCAACTGACTTTCCACCACCTGTTACGGCATAATTTTTCACAAGTGGTCTCATAATTGATCTCTCACTTGCTACGAACAATGCCTCTGCTACTATCTCTGTATATAGTTCCGATAGTGTAGAACTTGTTGTGTTTGCCATAGTTTATCCTATTTGTTATTGTTTAAATTAATTTGAACAGGTGCTGAATCTCGTTGTTTTCGATATTCTGCATATCGCTTACGATCTTCTGCCTTGCTCATATCTAAATCCTGAATACTGAAAGGTTTTACAGTTTTACCCTCGACACTACTCTGACTCCCTACTCCAGACTTAGACCCTTGCGAGAAATGTGGGTTAGCATCTAAGAACTCCTTAACAGATTCTTCAATCGTAAGTAGTTCACCTTTGTCGTTATACCTTGTATTACTATGTTTGTCTAGTATTTCGATACGATTATCGTCAGTTAATTTAATACTATTTTTCATCAACTGGACAATCTGTTGAGGATTGATTGCGTTCATTTTTGAAGCAACAGACATTACAGAATTATCGACTTTTTCTACTTTAATCATATTTTTCATACGATTTATCTCATCGTCTTTTTCTTTAATCCTTTGTTTCATTAGATTTTCTAGGTCTGCTTTAGTCTTAGCATCTTTAACTTGTCTTTCTTTTTCTTGATCATCAACAAGTTTTTTTTGCTCTTCTAATGCTTTTTGTTGTTTTGCTTTCTCTGATTCAAGTCTTGATTTGATTATGTTGTTGACTTGACTTTGTGTGAACATTGATTCTTTAGGTTCGTTCACTTCTACTTTTTCAGTAGTTTCTTTTGTAGCTTCTGTTTTAGCTACTTGTTCTTTTTCTGCCATTTTATACTCCGTTAGTTAATTATTAACTTACCGTTTTGATCGTACCATGTAGGACTCACAAAACTCCATTGATGACGACAATTATAACCACCACGAACTATTAATGGATTACCAGCTTTCTTGCCTTTCCAAGAACGTGATCGCCATAGTTTCTTGACTTCATCAATCGTAAATACTCCTGATCTTCTTTTATCAAGTTTTCCTGACTTTAGCAATCTACAAAAATCTCGAGTTGTAGGTATTAAAGAACCCTGATACTTGACATGAGTTAAACCAGCATCTTCCGATTTTGCAAGGTTTAGTTGTGAGTCAAATTCACGTAAGCTATCGTTTAATACTTGACCAGCAAAACGTTTCATATTCTCACCTGTTCTATCTCTTGCAAATTTTGTTTGTAACACTTGTATATTTTTTGTTAATCTATCTCTTACTGCTCTACCACTAGTTGTTCTTTTGTCTATTGATCTAACTTTTACCTCGTCTCTTTTGATCTTTGCAACTAGTTTATTTACTTCTGCATCTTTTGAACTAGCATAGATACCATTTATAGTTTGTCTCATTTCTTGTTCTAACTCTGCAAAGTCCACACCAGCTAAAACAGACTGATAAACCTTTTCTGATAATCTTCTTGTAAATGTATTTGATACATCTTTGAACTGAGTAAAAGTTTGATTTTTTAGATTTTTTATCAAACCTAAATCTGCCTCTGTAAGTTGTTGAAATCTTTTAGGTATATTACCTATCTGCTTAAATGCTCTTTCAATTCTTTTAGCTTGTTTGTTAAAACCCTCTCTGACTACTGTGTCTGACCATTTTAAATATTCTTGTTCTAAAATAGCTTTGATCTTAGGACGCATTCTAATAGCTACTCTTAATTGTGCTACCTTTTCTAAATCCTCTAAATCACTAGCAACTAAATTAACAACTCTTTTTTCTATTCTGTCTAGGGTATCTATTAATGTTTTGTAATATTTTGATTCTGCTAATTCTATTTGTCTAATTCTATACTCTGCAAAATCTGTAACCTTGTCTGCCATTCATTAAACTTCCTCGTCCTCTACTTCTTCTTCTTGCTGAGGCTCATCTTGAGTAAATTCACCAACTTGACTATTGCCATCTATCTCGTCCATAATGATCGTTAGTTTTTCATCATCATCAACTACTGCTCTAGCAATCTCTTTATCAATTTCTTTGTTTAATGTTGGTGATGGTACGTTAATTGATTTAGCTTGTTGGAAAAAAAGTAAATCAGTAGCATAGTCTCTAATGTTAAATGAATCTGGGTAATTTATTTCACCATCAAACTTTGCATTTTGATATTCTGAATATATTCTAAATAATTGTTCCTCTGCTAATTGTAAGTTATCTGCTTTCTCAGACAATCTAGCATTTAATAATTCAAACTCTGTTTGTAATGCAATACCTGATGATACTTGTTGTCTTGTTGTTCTTACTGCTCCTGTGTGTGCTATCCTATTTATAGCCTCAACCTTTTTAGTTATTGAGTCCATAATAGATGTTAAGTTTTGTCCTGATGGTTGTAACAAATATGGTTTTAAATTTGGTTCCATTTCGTCAGGCATTTCAATTACTGCACCAGCACCAGCACTAGCATTTACACCTGCAGTCTTAACTAATGATGGGTGATTTGTTAATCTAATTAATTGTTCTATTTCTGAATACTCATTGTAAATTGCTTTCTGTAGCTCCGCTATGTCCACAAGGTCAGATTGACCAATTCCACGTTTGTGTGATTTGGAATTGTATAAAATAACTGCTGGTATTTTGCCAATCTGATTCTCGGCAGTATCTATTAGTTGTGGTTCTGTTCTATCATCTTCTACATATATGGTATCAACTCTATCAGGATACCAAATACGCATATATGAACCACCTTTCCTATCTACTTCTTCTCTAATCTTTAAGTAGTTTAAAATGTACTTACCATTTGGTTGTCTTTCAAAGTTCCAATCAAATACATTTTCAGGAGTAATAATAGATACATAGGGTCTAATTTCTTGATTTAATTCTTCTGCCCTAGTTGCCGTTTGTATATTTGGCTTATCTAAAATCATAAAACAATGCCCATAAATAGATGCATAGTTTTGTGCAGTTTTCATTACAGTGTTAAAGTTATTTCCCTCTAGGTCTGCATCTTTTAAAAACATTTGCAGACTAGGTTCTTCTGACATACTTCCAAAGTCTCTACTTGCTTTTTCTCTAAATAAAAATGATGAGTATATTTGTATAATGTTTTTACAATGGTTATCACAAGGTGTGTTACCTAACCTTTGATTGAACTCATGGTCTAATTCTAAATTGTATCTGTTTAAGTATTGACCAAGTGTGTAATCGTAGCCTCCGTTGTAGCTACGTATGAACATTTCCCAGTTCTTTTGATTTTCAGAATAATCTTTATGTAGTTCTAATGCTGAATCTCTGTTATATGCCATATCGTCTTTGTTGTACGTTCCATCTTTGAGGTTTAAAATCCATAGTTCTTGATACAAGTGGTTTCACTATTTCTGTGAGATACCCGATGCTATCATTCATATGATCAAACCCATCTTCTTTATCAGGAATATTTGTGTTTTCCTTATATATTTGTCTTTGTAACCCTTTTACTATGATTTTGCAACTGGGATCAACAAAAATATATCTTTTGCCTGATGCTGATTTTAGTCTTGAGTTAACTGCATTTATTCTATCTCTGACTGGGCTATGTCTTAATTTACATTTAACATTGAAACCAGCATTTTGTAAAATAGATAAGTCTGTCTTACCACCAGCACTAGTCTTTCTTTGCCTACAAGCTGGGTCAGGGTAAATAAAAATCTTTATTTTACTGCCGTATCTTTGTTTAATTTCATTTACCATTTCATCTGTGTTTGATGAATAAATAACTATCTCATCTACAAAATGTATGATCTCTTTATCTATTTGTGCTACACTTGCAGACATAGGGTCAACGTTAAAATCTAAACCAATGTGTAATGGCTTTGACCAATCTATCTTTTTTTCTTTTACATTATCAACAGCATGAAAATTGTAATAGACAGCACCAGCATAGTTCTCAAAACTACCCTCAAACTCTTGTCTAAAAGTTCTAATATCAACGTCTTGTTTTGCTTGTTCTAATTCTTCTTTTGATACCATACCACCTTGTAATGTAGTGTATTGAAAGCTATCCCATTCTTTATCAGTACGTCCTTTCTCAAACATACGATAAGACCAATTACCATAACCTTTAGGTGAACCACACATAAGTACATGACCCTCTGTATCTGCTATTGATGCACGTAATACTTCTGTCCAAGCCTTTTCATCAATGTCTGCAAACTCATCAAGTATTAAAAAGTTAATTCCAACACCTCTTAATGAATCGTAGTTCTCACAACCTTTTAATGAAATAAGACTTCCTGTC
>VTLG01011136.1_pt1 | contig 35089 bp, 31 predicted proteins | sample 4694571 | NCBI WGS metagenome assembly VTLG01 (sample SAMN12604809, study PRJNA352737) | marine metagenome | biome: ENVO:00000447; feature: ENVO:00000209|ENVO:00000569|ENVO:01000036; material: ENVO:00002151; isolation source: viral sequences binned using virsorter ...
TGCTGATATGCCGAAGGAACATAATCCGCTACAACATAGAACTTTCTTTGATTATCCCTTGGAGTGACTAAATTAGAAAGTGTTAAAGTTACTCCAGACCCTACAACTGCAGTTGATGATGTCCCTGCAATATAAGTATCATCAGAGAGTTTTCCTACATCAACTTCATACCACTGATAAGAAATATACCCTGTTCCTGCAGATACACCTGTTGCAATTCCAGTAAAACTTACCGATCCTCCACCAGTAGCACCTGCTGTAGTACCTATACCTGTAGCACCTGTAGGTTGCTCACTGAACGATAAGATAGGACCATTGAGATCTAAAGTAGTATTAATCTCATTCCAAATAGTATTATCCATATTTTATCAACCGTAGTTTTGACCACCGATTACACCATATAATCCCACACTAGTCGGATTATCACCATCAAATAACTTAAAGGAGTAAATATCAGTCTTACTTGCAGTTGTAGTAACTACAGGAACAACTCCACCCGGCCAATACACTGGTATTGTAGTGCCGGATGCATCCTTAAAGGTATCAATACCAACTCCAATACCACCACCAGAAGGTTGCGTAATCTTAATTGTAAAGGATGTTGATCCTGAAGGAATATTCTTAAGAACAAACTGAGAACATGTACTTTGAGGTTCAAAAGTGAATGTCTGTGCTTCATCAAGATAAACTGTTGCAGCAGTACCAACTACAGTCATTACTCCAACATTTTCAGAGTAAGTTTCAAGTCTAGTATGACCTATAACATCTAACACTGCTCGTGGTACAGTTGTACCAATACCCACCCCAGATGTAGTAGTCGCAAAGATAGTTGCTGATGTTCCTACTTCAATATTAGTAGCAGTTACAACTCCTACAGTAATATTACCCGAAGTACTTTGAAGATCAAAATCAGATGCTGTAACAATTCCAGTAACATTTACATCCTTAGCTTGTACCCTATCATTAAATGTTGCTTGACCATTTACCCACAACGTGGTAGTTCCAACACCAACTAATCCATCATCAGAAGCAGAACCAACCGTCAAATTAAAGGTCGGAGTCGAAGTTCCTATACCAATTAATCCTGTATAAGAATTATAGGTAATAGAATTACCACCAGAAACAACCGTCCAACCACTTTGAGGTACACTTACATTAGTTAAATTACTACCATCTCCTGAGAAATAAGTTGCAGTACAAGTACCAACAATATTAGTACTACCAACAATATACATCTTATACTGTCCAACAACAGTAGTGGCAATACCTACGTTTCCGATTCCATCTACGTGGAAGAGAGAAGAACCAGCACCAACTTGAAGTGGGAATACTCCAGGAGTTGTAGTGCCAATACCAACCTGATCAAAGGTATAATTATCACTATCAATACTAAGACTTACATTACCAAAACGTCTCCATGCATTTTCCTTAGTATAAACCCAACCTGTGTGCTCACCATCACCAGGATCTGAATAGAACGAAACGTCCCCTGGGTTTCCTGCAAGGGTAGGATTAGATCCTACAAGTGTATGCTTTCTAGAAACTGTTTGATCACCCTGAACATAATAAGATTGTGCTTCAATACCTTTCTCAGAAGTTGAAGTTAACTTATTGTTAACAATAACAGGACCACCAAATTCAGAAATAACTTTCTTATCAGGACCACCCTCAACTGTTAATGCACGATTGACAGTAATCTCTGTTGCTTCATTAATATTAAGAGCAGGAAGATTACCAATATCCTCACCCTCAACAGTCTGAACTGGTACATCATAAACTTCTTCTTGTCCAGTAGCAGAACTTAACTTCTTACTACCATTGTATGAAACACCTTTGTCATTCATACCAGTGTAGAAGTTAACACCACCATCTCTCTTAGTAGATTGTGCTAATAATTCTTCTTTTGGTGTAATCTCTCTATCTTGCTTCTCTGGGAATGCAGTTGAATAGTTACCTGGACCAAATCCAACATATTCAAATGTATGACCAGAAGCACGAATAATTGCGTGACGACGAAGTTCTATTGGACTTATATCCAATCTTCTAATCGTAGCATTATTACTATGAGTTGTTGCCTTGGTTCCCATTACACCACGGAACACTGATATTGAAGTATCATCATCAGCAACAGTTGTCTTGACTCTGACAATCTCATCGTCAATCATCAAGAAATCACCAATATTAATATCTAAGTTAACAAGACCAGCAACAGTAATACTTGTTGTTGTGGCATTAATAATATCAGCAGAAATAACAGTAGTAATTCCAGCATAAGTTGGAACCATTCTACCATTCAGATTCTCATTATCCTTAGTAATAGTACCATCATTAGCAGCGAATCCTTCACGATAAGCATATCCAGTACCATATGCAGTAGGTTCTGAAGTACCTACCCCCATATTTACAGCAAACTTGTAAACTGGAGTACCACCCGATAGATTATTAAGATTATTAGTTACAACCCAATTTCCATTATACATAATGGAATCTGTTGTAAAACCAGTAAATTGAACTCGATGATCAACTTTTAATCCATGACTGTTATGTGATGTTACAGTCGCAATACCTGATCCCTTATCATATGCAAGAGTATTAATTCTAATAGCCTCACCAGTATTATAGAAATAAGAGCTAGCAGAATTAGTTTTACCTATTCCACCAACATCAGTCGTAGCATAAGAAACAATTGTAGATGCAGATTCTACTGTTATACTCTTAGATCCACCTACATTAACTCCAGTAACTCTATAAAGTTGATTATAAGGATCATAAGCCTCAGATTTTACTCCTACAACTCTAATTACATCTCCAACATTACTATAAATCTTACTAACGGATAGAACTGCCTGACTATATCCTGTAGTTGTTCCTACACCAACAACTGCCATAGTATTACCAATACCATAAGCAGAACCACCATCCATTACCTTAACATTAGTAATACCACCATTGGCATCAACAGTTAATTTGACAGTAGCATTCTCACCAGTTGTAGAATTTCCTATGGCAACTAATCGTGCATTATAGATATCACCTGCACTACCAGCACCATAACCAGCACCACTATTAGCAATACTTACCTTAGTCAGTCTATTCAGACCATGATCTATCGTAGTATTAATAGTATGTGCAGTTCCTGTTACAGAATTAATGTTAGTAATAGCAATACCAACACCTTCATCCTTAGTAAACTTAGTTAAGTTTTCATTAGTAATACTCTTTCTTACATCATTAACAGCAACATCACCAATCAGTTCAGGTACAGCAAATGAAACTGCATCTGCTGGATCAACAACAGGACTATCCCTATTAATTTGAGGATATAGTTCCTTCGTTGGTTGAGAGAACTTCTCACCAGTAAATGGTGAAGCAGTTGGTGTGTTAGAAGCATTTAATAGAGTTAGATAATAAACACCATCCTGTTCTCCTGCAATATACTTCTGTGCTTCTTCATTCCTGTAAATATAATAGGTATCATTAAATCTCTTTCTCTTAAAGTAAGGAAGAGCAGTTGTTCTAGTCGCAGTATCATTCGTAAATGTTCCTGGATCAGTACTTAATCCAACTGTAAAATTCTTAGCACTAGAAATACCAGCAACAACGTAAGTATAGTTGTATCCAGAATTACCTACACCAGTAGGGTTACCACTACTCTTAATATTCTTAATTTCAACCTGAGACCCCACAGTAAGACCATGAGGAAGTTCAGTGTCTATGTTAACACTACCACTACTATAAGTAGCATCAGCAATAAACCTAAAGTTTCTCTGTTCCCCTACATTAGAAATTGACCCACTTCCAAAATAAGTCTGAATTTCTGCATTAGTTGCTCCAATAGTGGAGTTAGATTGTTGAATAACATATCCATTACTTGGTGGTCTTGCACCAGAAGAAGAATTAGGAATTACATACCTTGCACGATAAATTCTATCAACAGAACTTCTATTATCAGGTCTTCTCTTAATGTAAGTCCTTGAGGTTGCATCTCCAAGACCAGTTGATCCAAGACCTACAATAGTTGGGAAGATAGCATTATCAGTAGCAGCAGCACCAACCTTAATATACCAGTTAGTATTTGTTGGGTCCCATTGAATTGGATGTCCAATATCTCCAGAATTCTTATCAGATACTCTTGACTCAACTTTTAATAAACCACCTTTCTCGTTAATAGATACAGAAGTTCCCTTAAGAGCATCATCTAAAGTCTTAGCAAGTTTAATATTTACATTTGTACTCATTCCAGCTGTAATAGCATAATAAAGATTATTATGCGTTAATCCATCAGGAAGTCTGCCATTATCGCTAATAATACGAACAGATTCTCCACTTAAGAAAGTATGTGCAGCAGTAAATGTAAGTACATTCTCCGTACCACCAGCACTATAAGATCCTATACTATTAATACCTGTTGGACTCTGTTTAACAGTAAATATCTTCTCCGAACTGGAATCAGATCCAGGCATTACAACACGAGAAGCATACTCAGTTGCTGTACCAGCATAAGAGACAATAACCTTTAGACTCTCTGCTGTTTTTGCACCAACTCTATATCCTTCAAGAACATTCTCAGGTTTAACGTCTTGATTAGTCCTATCATAAAGATATAGATGAGCAGTTGAACCTACACCAACATTTGTTATTGTCTTATTAACATCAATAGACTCAAATTCAATTGCAGTCTCAGGAAGAGGAATATCTTGTGGTGGAATAATATGAGTAATAAATCCTTTATCATCTTGACTGAATGCGTTTCTCTTAAATCCAATTGCAGTTAAAGCATTTGCACCAAAGTTAGAGTCAGCATTAGTTACAGAGATATCACCACCTTGTTCAGCAACAAAATGCTCTGCATATCCAATAGCGAATACAGAAACAATCTGAACAACAGCATCATTCGTTACCTTAATATGACTATTTCGATATGTCGGCTTGTATATTGCTTTAGAATTAGTACTTAAATTCTCATTCCCAGAAGCAGTATTATCATCATACTGACCTGTTGGTGGAGTATCAGTATTATACTTAACGAAAGCATTATCATCTTTCTGTAGACCAATACCTGTAAACTGAGCAGCAACCATAGACTTGAATCCAGTTGCCTTATCACCATCCGCCAGTAGACCACACATACCATAAACTGATCTCAATGAACAGTTAAAGACATATGGTGAAGATGAAGTTACTGTATCTGTGGTAAGAGAAACAGTTGCTCCAGTACTCGATGGAAGTGCATTTGCTGGTGGATTTTGTACGGTATACGTAACCGAAGTATCAGTAGGTCGAGTTGCTACAACAAACTGTCCATCATATCCAGAAGCAGTAATACCATTAACACGGAATGCAGTATCTACATCCAACCCTGACATTGCAGAGTCTAAAGTGACAGTAACAGTAGTGGTTGCAGTTGCACCATCACCCGCTTTAATACTACTAATACCAACAGATGCTCCAGTTGGTCCTACAATTCTATACTCATCAACCTTAGGTTGAATATCAAGAGAAGTACTTGGATAATCTGGTGAAATTGCACGACCAGATGATTGTCCATATACCAAACTAATCTTCTCATAATACATATCCAAGTCAGTACGACCTGTCTTGAATGTCATAAAGTCATCATTTATATCAACACCATTTACACCATCAGCAAACTCAAAACAAGTTAATTTGTGATGAGAGAAGTTAGGAACAAATTCGTTTGCAGTGTAATCAATATAACATTTACCATTTGGATCAGCATCAAAAATAGTAAACTGCCAAAAGTAGCAATCACCAGTGATTCTGAATATAGCACCTTTATCAATATTATCGTTTGTAGGAGAAGGAACCCACTTAGGTCTTATTTTTGTCTTTCTTAAATCTAAACCAACAAGAGAAGTACCACGAGGAACTATAACACCACCATAGACACTATTAAGCTTATAAAGTTCATTATCTGAAGAACTTAAATCAAAATTAGTTGTTAAATCATAAGCAGGAAGAGAACTTGAAGTCGCACCATTTCTAAGTCTATAATTATTCGTTCCATCAGGAATAAATCCAGGTCTATTATCTACAACATGCTCACCAGGATACAGCAAGATTGTAGTTTTACCAAATCTATCGTTATCTAATCCCTTCTGATATGAAAATCTTGAAGACTCAATTAATGCACGCTGAATAGTCTTAAATGGGCGAGTTAAAGAATTACCCTGATTTTCTATACTATCGGTTGCATCCAAATCATTTGGATTAACGTAGATAATCGTTCCCCGTGCCGACTTAAGAAAATTATCTAATCTAGAAAGACCCATTGTACACGCACTTATAGTTCTTGTTATGGATTATTTATAGTAAGAAAAAAGGCATTACCAATCTGGGTAATAATCACCTTGAGTAAGTTTGGCCATGTACTGAAATATTAAATCCCAACCGAATACATAATTGTCTCCATTCTCATCCTGCAAATAAAATGGAATATGTGGATACATTCTTTTAGCAGTATAAAATTGACTGATCATCTCATAATCATCATCAATCCACCTTTCAGACTCTAGCAACTCTTCGTCCATTGTCTTCAATTTCTCCATCATAACCATCTTCTATTAAATGCTCTACTGTGTTAGCAACATCTCTCATGGCATCTTGCAACTCCCATTGCTGGCCAGACTCTTGTTTTCCACTCACAGGATCAATCAATGACCATCGCCATTGCTTCATATGTTTTGAGTACCAGAGCTTTATATCCATAATTTATTTATTACGGAAATTGATTAAAGAGGGTTAGTATATGCTAATCTTTCTTCTGGACACAATTTACGAACAACATCTAACACATTCATAAACTCTTCTACATTATCACAATCCACCTGTTTCGTATCACCTTCACTAGAATAAAGATAAAAAGTTCTCTTTTCTGTATCAACCACACATTTGGTCAAAAACTCATCATCTTCCATATGGTTACTCCATTATCATAGTACTATACAGGAAAACCAAAAAAATGTCAACCTGTTATTGTGTTCTGTCCCGCATATTTGGGATCATTGGATTTAGGATCAGGGTAATCCTCCCAAGTTTCACCCTCATACTCTGCTACCAATGGATTGATATCTTTTCTTTCTGCAAAGATATGATAGAAGCAATGAATAGGCATCCCTCCATTAGATTGAAGATATACCTTTTCAGTATCCCATCTCTTTACAATAATATCCTGATGAGCACCAATAGGTTGTAATTGAACAGTAATACTTGTTTCATGTACTAAATCTTTCCAATAAGAAGGTAAAATTATTACCTTTTCATTCTTAAGCATTCCTCGATGATAAACACCAACCTCAGCTCCCTCTATACAAGCATGAGCAAGACGAAACCCTTCTTTTGAAGGATGCTTTATATCAAATTTTTTAGGAAGAGAATCTGCTACAGAATGTCGTGCTTCTAATCTTCCAACAGAAATACAATCGACAGATCCAGTTGTATATACATCACCTTCTACATACACATTCCCTTTGATTTTTATGCCTGTGGGCATATTTCCAGAAATTCCTAAAGAACTTTGTGGCATCTCTGAATCTGGGTCATCATTTGTAGTAGGTCCCACCATCAAAGTAGCTTCTTGAGAACCAAATGCAGTAGGATCACCAAAAACTACAGGACCTTCCATTAAACAAGATCCATTAATTTTACTATTACCCTCTTTAATAGCTTTGCAGACTCCTGTTCCTACCTTAAGTTGTCCACCAATGTTTACGTCATCAAATTGCATTTTTATGCCTCCCCGTCAGATAAATCATTTGTTAAAGTTGCTGCTGCTAATGCAGTCTGAGCAATAATATATGCTTGCCCACCTACTTTAGAATTTTTAAATACACATCCATCAGATACACCACGGAATACAGATCCATACATCTGAAGAACAGCATTAGCAATTACTTCCCCAATTCCTGGAGTAGCAATTCTAAAGTATGCCTTAGCAGACAACATTATTTTCTTAGAATTGCCAATAATACTTTCAGTTGCTTCCAACTTAATATTACCCTTACTATCACCTGTTCCTACAGCAACAAGTTCAATGTCAGTTCCCTGCAATCTAATCTTTCCATTAGTGGCAACGATATTAACATTACCATTCTTAGCATTGATCACTATCGTATCTTCTGCTTCCTCATTAGCACTCCCTGCTTCAACATTAAAATTTCCAGGTCCTATTGATGTTGTCCATCCCTTTCTAGGACCATCAACATCCAAATGAAACTTATGCTCTCCATCAGGAGTCTCAAGCATTGGACCAGAAGTTACTGCTGCTAACTTATCAATATGACCTAAACTAAAAGCTCCTTTCTCATTCTTAATTACATACTCAGTGTAATTCTCTTTCGCACCATCGCCTATTCTATCATTACCAGAAGCATTGCGCGATATCGCTCCAGCATTTCCTGTATCTGCCATTGTTAAATCTTTTTAAGTAAGGGTTTCGGGTGTATTTGGTATATCCAGTCGAGGATCATTACCACCTGGATCACTACCCTGTCTCTGAATTGCAGATGGAGGTGTAGTAACTTGAGCATCTATGCTTTCTTGCATTGTATCATAAACTTGTACCATTTCGCCAGCTGTTTGATACCATCCAGAGTATTTAACACCATTTTCATAGAAAACAGCACCATAATAAGGTTTACCTTTATAGTATCCAGTCTGTTTGAGACCAACCAAATCAGTAACCTGAATTATATCAGGAATATCAGGAGGAACTATTTCTGGTGTAAAGATACATGTTGCCGTAAGATTAACTCCAGTAGGAGAGTCAACTACAACATCAGGTGGTTCAGTAAAATACCCATCTCCTTCTATACAAATTTTCTCTATTCTACCAAAAGGACCACATGAACACAATGAAAGTTTTGGATAATCCAATCTTTGACCATTTTGTACCAAATATGCTTTGTCCTTTGCACAATTATAATTGATAGGATCTCCAGTAACACTGATACTCGTTAATTTTAAACGAGTAGGAATTCCAGGACCAGGAGGTTTTGGATATTTGTTCCCACCATCAGTTACAATGGGATTGCATACAACACCCTTTCCTTTTGATTCTTTAGGACAAGGAGGAGGAATAAGTTTTGCAGAAACTCCTACAGGATTTTCTTTCCAGGACTTATAATTACCAGACCCCACAGTCATCATCGTATAAATCCGAAGAGCAACTCCTGTAGGATCTCTCAAAAATATATTACTAGCAGTACCATTAGTTAATTCTATTCTTATATTATGTTTACCTTTTCCTACATCAATATCCTTTATATTATACTCATTCTCTTTAAAATTATTTCGTACCTCAAGAACTTTTTTATCATCAATAAACAAATCACCCCAATTATCAGCAACAAAATTAATTTGATATTTTCCTGTCTGAGGGAAATCAACGTTCTGCCATGTCAAAATCTTTTTACCACCAATATTATCATTAGGATCAGACAAACTTTGAGTACGAGATGCAATAGGAGAAACTCCTTCTCTATTCATCACTCTACCCCATCGAGTATCTGTATAATGGAATAGATGAGGACCTTTATATGTAACACCATTTTTTGTTGTGCCACCAGAAACACCACCCGCAGTCTTAGTAGCAGAAGTCACCATATATTTACATGTATTATTATTAAAATCAAAAAATCTTCCTTCGCTAGCAGCACATATTATATCTGTCCAATCATTATCAGTATGATCTTCCATTCGTACAACTGATTCACCCTGATTCTTTAATTTTATATTCGCAGTATTACCACTATTCCGAGGGAATGTGACGGTAAGTGTTTTACTTCCCTTATCACCTTTTCTTCTCCATACTTTATCCCCAATCTGGACACTTTCTACAGCATAACTTGCCATAGGACCATCACCCCAAGAAGCAGTTATTCTAGCTTCTTTACCTTTAACAATTAACTTTTTACCATCAGAAGCAAATTTTACATTTCCTCTATCAATCGTTAATGAAAAATTAGTATCATCACCATGACCATCTTTTAATTCAATTCTCTTTCCATTACGACGAACTTTAATAGTTTCATTCGCAGAATGTAATCCAGTATATTTAATTCCCCAGTCATTCTGATCTCCCGTCCCACTACTATAAAATTCTACATTATAAACCTTACCAACTACAACTTCTCTTTCACGAGTGACCTTTATTTGTCCTCTTTGTCCTTCAGAAACAGGTGTAAATGGTTTTGATTCATGAATATCTAATTCTGGTATTTTAATACTATTAGCAAACATTGAACCAGATGTAATTTTAAATTGAATATTCTTCTTCTCTGCTTTGGAGATACCACCACCAACCCAATCTAAAGTATTAAAAACTTTTGCATTAACCTTCTTCATCTTTTCAGACTTGAAGTTTTCAACAACAATCTTTATCTCATGCTTAGTAGCACCTTTTTTCCTATACTCTTCATCTGAAGTGGGACCATCAATCCACACCAATTTTTCATCAAAAGTTTTTTTCTTTCTTCTATCCAAATCTATTACTTTTTTATCATCAATCCACATTTCACCAATATCATCAACTTCCATCTGAGCCTTATACCATCCACCAAATTCAACACTCTTAGTCCAAGTGTTTGTAAAATTACCAGCATCATTAGGAGGTACTTTGTCTACCCTATAAGTTAAATCGTAAGTTGTCCTAGTTCCTCTCAAAGATTGTACAGTTTTAGGATTAAATGCTGTAAATTGTCCAGATCCTGCTTGAATCTGAAGATCATCAGCATCATCTAAAGTATCAAGAAAATCAGCAAAGATTTTATCTCCTGTACCTGTTCTATTAGCATCTAATTTATTAGTCTTCCCTTCTGTTGCTCCACCTTTTACACCTAATTGAGTTTTTAGAAGACCTTGTTCTGCCAACTCAATAACCTTAGAATTATCATGTCCACCAAGAGCATCCGGTCCTATTTTAGATCCTTGTGCAGCAGTTCTTTGACCTATTGCTTTTACATTATAAGTTGTATTTAATTTAACCTTATGAGTTTCATTTCTAGTACCATCATGCGTTCTACTCTTATCAATTATAGTAAAACTATGACTTCCATCTTGAGCAGTAAATCTATATCCCAATCCTTTCTTCCTATGAGGAGAAGACCAAAAGACATCAAAAGATACATCAACTACAGGATTCCTATGCTTATCATAAGGAGGAAGAGGTGAAATTCCATGTTCATTTAACAACTTACCCCATCCCTTATAGGTAACAGGATACCATCTCTCTTTAGCACCAGGGAAACGAGTTGTCCAATATGGATTATTAGGGCATCTGCCTTCTGCTTTCGGAATAGGCTCTTGAGGAATAGGTGGTGGAGGTGCTTCAATAGTCATAGCAACACCCATAGGATTCTCATTCCATGACAATGGAGTTATAACTTTTCTTGCTGTATAAGTAGACTCAATATTAATAGCAAGAGCCATTGGGTTAATTCCCTTTATAGTTCTATCTACTCTAAATTTACATCTATTTGCTTGAGCACCATAAAATTCTCCCTCGGTGATAGTACATACTATATCTTGCCAATCACCATCTTTCCATTCTTCCATCTCCAATCTTTTACCCTTATTCTTTATCCTTACCCTTACATGCTTGCTCTGCTCACTATTCAATATAACATCATATTCCTTTTCCGCATCAACTTGCTTCGTAATTGTTCGATTTATTTGAGCACCTTTATATTCCTTTCCTATAGAAAATAATCCAGGAATAGTAATTTTATTAGCATAAGATGCAGAGGAAGTTACTTTAAAGGTAACTTCATTTTTACTAACCTTCTTACCAGAAGGTTCTCTAAAACCATAACTACCACCTGGTTTTTGATATAGATCAGCAACAATATTATGATTCCCTGCTTTAATAAATCTTGTTAATTTTAATGTTCCCGTACTTACACTAGTATCTCCAACAAATCCCTTCTTATTAATCCTAACATCATCTCCAATCTTAATATCTACAGTATCATCTACTGCCACTTGAATATCATAATTCCCAGAAATAGGGAAATTCACATTTGGCCAAGTAATACTATGAGTTCCTGCATATGGATTGTCTTTTAATAAGATATTCGTATCAAAAGGACATACTCCATAATCATTTAAAAATCCCCCTCTATCAAAAACATTAGTTCTCCATAACTTTCTATTTGACTTATTAATATAATCCAAAGTATTAAAAACCTTTGCTGTTTTTCCACTATCAGATCCAGACTTTCCTGTTTTCTTCGGTGGATGAGGAACACTGAAATATGCAGTGTCACCTCTTAAATCAGTAAATTGACCACCACTAGCAGCTACAATTACATCAGTCCAATCATTATCATGGAAATCTTCCATCTGAATAATGTTTGGTTCTTTAGTTCTTAATTTTATGTTGGGTTTAGCACTACCCTCAGCTAGAATAATAGTATGCGTCTGACTCCCTCTATTACCCGTTCTTCTCCAAGTTTTACCGGCAATTTGAACACTGTTAACAGCATATCCTGCCATGGGACCATCACCCCACGTCGCAGTTAATTTAACTTCTCCACTACCAAGTAACTTCCTTCCATCCGAAGAAAATTTTGCTTTTCCAGAATCAATATCAAGTCCAAAATTAGTGTCCTGCTCATGACCATCTACTAATTCAATCCTTTTTCCTTTTCTAGCAACCCTAATAGTTGTATTTGCAGAATGCAATCCACTATATTTAATATCTCCCTGTCCACCTGATATACCCTTACTAGTAAAGACTACCTTATATTTCTTTCCATACTCAATTTTTCTTGTATGAGATACATTTAATTGACCCTTTTTACCCATATTTACAGGGGTAAAAGGTTTTGATTCATCAATATCAAGTCCTTCTATTCTAACCCCATTACTAAACATAGATCCAGTAGTGATTTTAAAAGTTATATCACTAGTAGATGGAGGAGGAGGTTGTTGATCATATACTGTCCCCAACTCAGGATTATTATAAAGATCTATCCTAATTTTATGATTACCTTTTTTAATGGTCTTCTTTAAAGATTTACCAGTGTTAACACCAAGAGCTTTTCTACCTCTGAAATGCTCCATATCCATAACAAAATTATTATCAATATATAATTTTGCCTCATTATCTCTGGCACTCCGAAATATATAATCACCATCATAAGGAAATTCTTTTTCCCATTCAAAAGTAAACCATTTACCAGCAAAATCAGATCCTTTTATATTTGATGCTGGTTTAGGTGAAATTGCATAGGTATTCATAAAACTAGGATCAATCTTAATCTTACCAGTCTCTAGCCTGTAAGTTAAATCATAAGTTCTACGATCTTTTCTAAGACCTGGAGTTCTTCTTTCATTCGATGCAGTAAATTTTCCTCTATGTGCCTGTACCTGAATATCATCAGCATCATCTAAAGTATCAAGAAAATCAGCAAAGATTTTATCTCCCGTACCTGTTCTATTAACATCTAACTTCCTATCCTGTTTACCTCTTGACCAATCCATTTTGGCAAGAAGCCCCATCTCTGCCAATTCGTTAATCTTATCACTCTGCTTACTCTTAAAATCTGGTCCCGGTCTCTTACCAATTGCCTTTACATCATAAGTTACATTCTCTTTAACTTTATAAACAACCTTTTTCTTACCATCGTTCTTTCCACTAGTATCTAAAATTCTAAAAGAATGAGATCCATCTCTAGCAGTAAATTCAAATCCTAAACCACTCTTTCTATGTGGAGAATGCCAATGTATCTCAAACGGAACCTCTGTTAAAGCAGTGGAAGTACCACCCCAATCATGATGCTGTACTTTAAAAAACTCTTTCGTTGTTTTACCATTAGAAGTCGTCTTTAAAGGAGGCTCTGACCTTGTATTCCACCAATTCTTACCTGATTCGTTTAATCTCTTTACATAATCAGCTATTACCTGCTCAAAAGGTAATGGCTCAGCATCTCCTATAAAATCTCCAGGCTCCCATGGTCCAATATCTTTTCCATCTGCACTCCATCTCCTTCCATAAGGAGATCTGGATTTTGCAACTGAAGAATCTCTACCCCCATCCCTCTTTGCTGTACTAGTATATTCATTTTCACAAAGATTATATTCTTCAAAATCATCCTTATCAGTATAGTAATCTCTTTTTTGACGAGTGGTGCAAACTCCTACTTTAATAACTGCACCAGCCCCAACACCAGTATCATCTTCTAACTGAACAATAGGAGGATACTGATATCCATACCCACCATTTACCATCTGAACAGCCATCAAACGGCCGCTCTCACTAATCACAGGATTTCCTACAGCGCCTACTCCACCACCACCCATAAAGATTATTCTAGGTGGTTTGGGAATACCCTTCAAATTAAGTCCATCCTCACCAGGACATGAATCATTCTTTTCAAATTGAAGTGGATCTTCAGCTAACTTATTAACCTCATTAATATTTAAAAATCGAATAGTCTCTCTAGTAGGTTTATAGATGAAAGTTTCACCAGGATTCCGCTTCGCATGAGCATTGGCTTGACAAACATCAACTCCCTGAACATATCCCCTCTGAGTGGAAATATATCCTACCCTAACATCTTCCCTCTGAACGGGTCCAAATAAATTAAGTGTGGGTTCTGACATTCGCCTTTATATTATATCTAATAAGTACGTCATAATTAATATTTATTATACCCCATAATAATCTGTCGCAGCATCTCTAGCTACATCTCCAATATCCTCACCTTGAGCAACATCTAATGCTGCTTTAGCGATTGCTACTTGAGGACTTACTTTAGATGCTATTTTTAAAGCCTCCTCTTGCGATGCTAGTGCTTTTAGACCCTGTGAAGAAAGAGAAGATACTTGCTTACTTATTAAGCTAATATCAGGCGTATTTGGACTTGGTGTAGCGAAATCAAGACCAGGAGTAGCCTCAGCAATTTTTGTAACTTTAGAAACTGCTTTATCAATTGCATTTGCACTTGGGAACTCAACTTCAGGAGATCCTGCACCACCCTGAGCTAACGTATAAAAATCTGAAACTGCAGTAGTTGGTGGTGTTTCAAATGGGAAAATATTTCCTGCAATATTCTTAAAGTCTAATGCTTGAGTTAAACTGCCCTCAATACCACCCAATTTTTCAATCATATCACTCATTTTTTCCATTGGATTTATCTTAGGTTTCTTAGGAGGTGTTGGTGGGACCCATGTTCCCATTGGACCCGCTGTATCACCTGGAGAAACTGGTCCTGCTGTAGCTTTCTTTTGTCCTGGATCAAAAACTTGAGTAATCATAATAGCCGCATTATTCCCACTACCTTCCTGAGCAATAACCAATACATCACCCAATACATAACCCACCCCAGCATTTCCAATTTTTATACCACCAACTGACATTCTACTAATTGTACCTCTTACTTTGTCAATAGTAAAAGTACAATTAGTGGATGGAGTTCCTGAAGCATTATTAACAATAGTAAGAACATCACCATTCTTATAATTTGCTCCTGCAGTATTAGTACTAATTCCAGTAATAACACCAGATTCTATAGTATAATCAACTTTAGCTCCTGATCCTGAACCACCTGTAGTAGTAGCACCTGTTGTAGTTCCTGTTCCTGATGTACTTCCACTATTAGCAACATTAACAGTATATCCTGCACCTCCCTCATTTATCGTAGCAAAACTATCATCATACCAACCACCATCAGGAACTACAATATTAACCGTGAATCCAGATCCAGCACCACCAGTTACAGGAACTCCAGTCTCTGTAAAATATTGAGAACCCCCTATAGGTTCATATGCAGCTGCAGGTGCTTCATCACTTATTGCAGTAACTTTTCCATTCCTACTCATATCTGCTGCGGAGTCCTTCATATGCTGATCTGTAGATTCTAATTGACTCTTAACCCCATCTAAAAATTTATTATAATTGTTAAATTGCTTCTTGAGGATATCTTCTATTTTATCCTTATTTGCTGCTATTCCCTGAGCGACAAGATCCTCTGCATAACATATAGGGACTCTTGGAGTCGTAGTAGTTATACCAGTCTGTACACTTACAACATCATCAGATCCTCCTCCAGAAGATCCATCAGAAGATCCAGCACCACCGCCACCCCCTGTGCCACTACCAGCAGAACCACCTCCACCCAAATCTAACAAATTTCCGACTGCTGATTGAGAATTAGAATCAGCCCACAAAACTCCACTAGTTGCTTCTTTATCTGCTTGCTTTATTAAATTAGCAATATCTAACTTCGCCGTTAAAATACCCTCCATCTGATCACACATTCCATTAGTCATCTCATTAAATGCCTTAGTAACTTCTTGGGTATTAAGGAATTTTTGATCAGCAAACATAAATCTCATAGAAGATGGCATTGCAGCTACAACTGTTGTCAATGCTTTATTCATTTTCTTATTATCATATTCCGCAATCTTATCCATGATAATTTTTTGGAATTTTGATATCTTACATGCAGTATTTCTAACCTCTTTTTTAATCTCATCTGGACTAGGAGGACCTGATACAGCATCGATATATGCTTTCCTAGAACCCAACATCTTATCAACTTTTGCAGTAAGATTATCTGTTTCTATCTGTATTCTTTTAGTAGCTGCTGCAACAGCATCTTCCTGTTGTACTGGAAGAACAATTTTCTCATAAAACTTATCATTTGTCTGTACATCATCAGCACTTAAACGATGTGGATTATCCGCACCTTCCATCTCTGCTCCAGGTTCAGGATCAGCAAGTGGAGATGATGCTGCACCACAACGATTTTTAACTCCAGCCTGAACGGCTTTCATTACAGACTCAATTGTTTGTTCCTTATTCAGTCCTATACTCTCTGCTTGTGCTTGTGCACTTAAAGAATCAGCAATCTGGGATGTTGTTAGTGAAACATCAGAACGCAATCCAAACTTATTGAGTTTAATACCAGGTGGAGGAGGAGCACATTCTTTTTTCTGTTCTTCTGACTTAGGCTTATTAGTCTGAAGATCTGCTGCTCGAACTCTTTCTTTAGTAGTATCCCTTTTCTCTACTTCTCCTGTTGCAAATCCACTCTTTCCTATTTTTCCATCTTGTGTATTAGTAACACCCTCAGTTTCCTTCTTTCCTATCTGTTTTGATAGTGGTGTTTGAGAATTATTACCCAAAACTCCCATAATAATAGGAGTTTGCATATCATTCCCATCCATCCAAAAACCAAAAACAATATTACCTTGACGTAAGTTTGGTGTTACAGAAGCACCCGCTTGCCCACCACCAGCAGTGACGGGATACATAATATTTGCCCAAGGTAATTGATCTTCAGGAATAGGATCACTATCTTTAGAACCATGATCATGGACACCCATGATCCTGACTTTATAACGATAACCCCATCCAGGAATTGTGTCTGCATCCTGAAATTTTCCAGGCAGCTCATTATCTCTCCAGGTGGAGTCGTCAGCAATCTGACCAATCCACCAATTCAATCCCTGAAAAATTGAGGTATTTGTTAATTGGTCAGACATAAACTCTATTCATCGTAAACTCTACACTCTTCTGCATCAGGATGATTGTCACAATAAACTTCAAGATGCTTATCCTGATGTCGTGTATGATAATCATTAATCTTTGCATCACTAGGATCTACTTCTTCTCCTTTATGATACTCATCATAATAAGCATGAGCACTTTCTAAGTCTTCCTTAGAGTACTCCATCTTACCATGGTTGATGTGTTCTTTGCCATCTTTAGGATCAAGATAAACTTCGTGATCCAAATCGTGTTTAATGTTAGTCATAAGATTAGTCCCTTACCAATGTATTTATTATACACTATAGGAAATTACCTCCCCTAGATCTTGGTACTTTAACTCCTTGAAAATTATCTGTAAATCCTTTACTAGATGATTGCTGTCTATCCGGAGCTTTTCTACCATACGAATCTCTAATCAAATCCATTTTACTTAATGTATGAGATCCGTCTAAGTAATGACATATACTCGAAATAATATAATTTCCACTTATATGCTTATCTATTTCATCAGTACCTTTTTTCCTCTTATCTGCTCTCAATCCAGGAGCATCAAAATATACAGCATCTCCTGCCCGTAATTCAAAATCACCTGGTATAGTAATTACTACCTTAGAGGCAAACAATTGGTTCATTCTCATATTACCTTGGTTTAAAGTTTCTTCTGGTTTAGCATTCTCTTTTTTTGATTCTTTAATTTGTTCACTATTTTCACCAGATCCGTCTCCTTCAGGTATAGTTCCAACATCCAATATTCTAAATTCAGTCCTAGAAAAATCTAGTTCTTGATTAAGCTCTGGATTCAAAAATGGCAATTTCTCTCCTGCCATTTCTAAGAATTTCTGATTTCCCTTACTATTTTTTGCATTTGCTTGTACGGAATCAGCACCAGTTACAAATGCATTAGGATATAAAAGTTTAATTTGAGTATCATAAGGATTAAAGGTCCAAGTACGAGTAGAATATGCTCCCATTTTTAATTTTTCTTGAACATTCACTCTATTATCTACAGTCATTTCTAAAACCTTTGCATCATATCCCTCTGGCATCTCACCACTACAAGGACCCTCCGAAGTTTCATTGTAAATAAATTTCCTCTTTATTTTATTCTTCTCAGTATTCATTAAACCATCAATGGATTTAAAATGAAAACCCTCAACAGTTTCCCAAAACATAAATCCAGCACTATTACCAGGAGCATCTTTATTCTCACTACCTGAAGGAACTGCTTGTTTTGCTAACCAATTAATTGTATAAAATGATTTCCAATTATTCCCAATAAAATTCCTCTTATTAGATGTTTTTTCTATAAAAAGTTCTTTCTCTGACTTCAAAAATCCTTTTCTCTGTGCGGGAGTCTTACCACCTCTCCTAGTTGTAGCACCTAATGTTTTCCCACCCTGACCTTTTGATTGGGTAGGTGTTTCTAAGATAGTCTCCACTGACTTAGATATCAAACCATCAAATCTAATATTGATTCTTACTTTTTCATTATCAAAAAATTCTTTAGAGGCAAAATTTAAGATAGTTAAGGTTTTTCGAGTATCATCCAATACATCATCAGGTTTATTAACATACAATTCCACTTCTATAGATTTCTCATTATTATCTTCTATCTTTATAGATGCCTTTTCTGATCCATAAATGGGCAAACCTTCCATAACAGTTTTTCCATCAACACTATCACCACTATCAGTAAAAGTAACTGTTGCTCTGACAACATCTTGTAAAATGCTTTCATAATATGAAAAAGAACCTAAACCATTAAGAAGACTTACATCTTTACCTTTCTTCTCATTGGAAAATAAAGTCAATTTTCTGACACCAGCACCTGTACCCTCTCTAAAGGCAGGTAATGCTGCTTTTGACCCTACAATTGTTGCTCCTTTTGCCATTTAAATATTTCTCCGTACTTCTATTTAACTACCTTTATATAAAACTTCATGAGAATCTTTACTACTGTCAACAAAGACAGGAAGAAGATCTACTTTTCGACTTTCAATTGCTTCATCCATAATTTTACTTATGACTGGGCTAGGAACTTTAACTTCTTCATCCATTGTCTCATAAGGAGCATATTTCTCAATAGCATCAACTATTCCTTCATATGAACTATCCTTACTAATGGCAAATAACAGATTCTTTGCTTCACCTGAATCAGAAGTATCAACTTGAATTACCGAAGGATTAAGAGACTGTGCAGTCTCTTTTCCCCAAGCTTTATCATGACCACCACCCAGAGGATCAAATTGTAAATTACCAGAACCTCTCTTATCAAAATCAGTCAATCCCATTGTAGCCCAATCAGTAAGACCACCTGCCATTCTACGCATACCCCAATCTTTCGGACTTCCTTCACGATTCCTTTGATCAAAGTCCCACATACCACCTGTCATATAATCAGCAAAACCTGTAATACCTCTCCACATTCCTTCTGGTTTCTTAGTCTTAGATCCATCACCTTTTTCTGCCTCAAGATCCTTATCTTTAGCAATACTCACTATTTTATGGACTTGTTCTCCTGATTTTTTACCTTTAAGGAGATCCTGAGTTGATATTAAATCAGGTGTGGATAAAAGAATCTTTCCTGCTTCCGCTGCTTCTTGACGACTCTTAGTTTTACCATCCTTAGTATAACCCATTTTATCTGTTGCTGTAGGTCCATAAAGACTACCCCAACCACCTTTATCATCACTAACAATCCCAAAAATATCTATAGCATTAAGAGCCTTTCTAAATTGTTCTCTAATTCTTGCATCATATTTTTTCAGATTATCCCTTTGTTTCTTTTTCCCATCTTCACTTAAGAAAGGAAATATTATTAACTCACCAATCATTCTAAAAGGAGCACCAACAACATCTAATATACCGCCAACAACACTGAAGAGACGATTAACAACTGTCATTATACCAGCAGATATTCCCCACCAATATTTTCTAGGATCAGTCCACCACTTCTCCGCAGCTTTTTGTTTCCAATCTTCCTCTATATTATAACCTTTTTTACCAAGATGAAATATACCCTCACCAAGTCCAACCGCAAGAGCTCCTGCTGCTGCTACAGCTCCTGCTGCTACTCCTGCACTAACACCTCCTACAGTACCTGCAGTACCTGTTGCTGCAGTGGCAGTTGTAGCAGTTGTGGCAGTTGCTGCTGTTGCTGTTGCCTTTGTACCAATTCCTAATATATTCTTAGCCCATGCTATTATATTAGCCCCTCCCAATTTCAGTGCTAAAGCAGCAGCTGCCATTCCGATACCAATCGCTAACTGCACAACAGTCTTAATATGTCCCATAAAGGTATCAAATCCTTTTGCAGCATCTTCACCAAAAACAGTCTTAACTACTCCTCGTGTCCAATCATAAGCATCATATCCAAGTTTAATAGCACTACTTAAAACGTCAACAATACCAATTCCTAAATTGATAACCAAATCTACTGCTTTACCAATCGTAGGAAGCCAATCACCTATCTTACCTATAAGAGGAACTAATCTAACCGCAACCATACCCCACAAAGTAGTAACAAAGAAATCTATTATACTTTCCCATATACTCTTAACTTTTCCAGCTCCAGGTATTGGAAGTGAAAGTTGCCCTTCACCTGCACCTGCCATTAACTTATCTACTAAAGCACTACGTTTTCCTTTCTTTATAACTTTTTTTCTATCTTTCTCTCTATTTTTATCCACTACAAGAGAACCTTTTAAGAAATTCTTAATCGCAAGAGTTGCAGACTGTATCTGCAAAGCAATTCCCTCTTCAGTATCAGTCTTAGTAGTTACTTTAGAATCCAAAGGAAGTTCTAATTGAACTGCCGCAGGAGAAGAAAAACTAATCGGTGGATTCTGACTTTTATCTACAGTTTTTGGTGCTCCTTTCTCTTTTCCAACAACCTTCTGTGCAACCTCTTTCCCAGTCTGTGCCCTTTTTCTTCTTCTTCCTAATGCTCTAACTCCTCTCGAAGCTAATCCTAAAAATCCTATTGCCATCTCTTACACCGATATCCCTAACGTAGTAATCTTTGCTTCCGATATCATTGCCGACGGATTAATTGAAGGTAACCTCATAGAAGTAGGTTGACCTCCTCCATTTTGTTGATTTAACATCTCCTGATCATAAGCAACTGTAGTTTTTGCCTTATTTGGTGTACCAGGAATTGTTACAGATGGGTCTTTCTTTCCAAGAAGAACATCCATATCAATACCACCTTTTTCACCCACATATCCAGCATCTCTAAGTTCTCCATACAATTTCGCTGTATTTTGTTCCTGAACAATTTCAGCTTCAGTAGCCTTACCAAAACCAGATTTACTATGTTGACCTCCACCCAAATTCCCTTTCTTATCAAAATCCCAAACACCAAAAGTTGCCCAATCAGCAAGACCAGATAGTCCTCTATTTAATCCTTTAGGTGCATCCTTCGCTTCAAATTTTCCAGAATCAGTAAGAATTCTATCACTCCATATATTTTCTACACTACCACCATTAGCAAAATTCTGAACTAAACCTCCTCCATTATAAGTTACAGAACCACCACTAAGGAAATTCTTTACTGGTCCTCCTTTGGCATAGTATCGTACTAATGGATTTATTACTGGACCTCCCTCATTATAACTTATTGTTGGTCTCTTAATTTCACCACCACTAGCAGCAGAATTCATTGATGCAAGAGTATCAGCGCCCCATTTATCAACAGCATCTCTACTCATCACAAACTCACCAGGAGTTAACATCGCAGGGACAGTATCTTTATTAGGTCCCCTACCAGGAATCATTCCACCTTTATTAAAGGTGTCCATTGCTCCACCTGATTCATCCCCTTCAGATTTCTTATTTAATGTCTTATCTACTTCTCCTTGATCATAACCTCCTTCTTCAACTAGTTTATCTGTATCTAGACCTTCTTCACTGTATTTGGGTTTAGAAAGAGCTGCTACCGCTGCACCAATACCTATACCTGCTAATATCGCCCATCCAACAGGTCCCATTGCTTTCAATGCTGCTATCATCGCAGGAATAACCGTCCCTACAATAGTAGCACTGAATGCAATCAAATTTGTTACTAATCCAGTTACAAAACCAACTAAACCAGTTCCAAATAACAGATATCCTCCTAAGAGAACAGGCCACCAATCCTTAAAAAATCTCCCTATTGCCATTACTTTCTTCTGATTATCTTTATTACTCATCCACTCCCACAATCTGACAGCAACTCTCCCTAAAATAATTGTACTTATAAAATCCCACAATTGTTCAAAAATACCTCTAGCAGGAGCAAGAACTTTATTTGCTACCTTCTTAATACCAGCAAATTTATCTGTTTCTAAATTCTTTTCTGATTTTCCTCTTTTTCCTTTTTCTAATTCCTTTCTCTCATCATTTTGTCTTTTTTTCTCAAATTTTTTCCTATCATTAAATATTGCCAACATCCCATTAATATTATCAGCAATACCCTGAAGAAAGCTTTTCTTAGGAGAAGGTAACTTATCACCTATAGTATCACCTGTCTTCTGATCACGTTGAGATTGTAATATATTTTTTATACTCGTAATCTTCCTAGCATTAATTGCTATTGCTTCTTTATTTCCTCTTACAATCTCAGCAATTTTTCCTATCTTACCGATACCACCAAATAAACCTCCACCCCAACCACCAACTTTACCCAAACCATCCTCATCCCTACCAAGAAATTTGGAAGGAGATACTTTCTTTTCCTTATTTTTCTTATCAGGGTAATGGTCAGGCATTAGCTCTGCGTTGTTTCTCTTTTAACTCTTCCTCCTCAAGATGTGCTTGAAGAAGACCCACATAAATGTCTCGTTCCCAAGGCATCATATTTTCAATCTCTGTTAAGCTATATTTATGGTACTGAATCAACGCAAAATTTAACCTAAAGTAGCTCTCCAGATTCATATGGGTCATCGCTACGCGAAAAAAGACGCTAAGCCCTCCAATACCACATCACTTTCCACTCCTGTCTTAGGATTTGTTATCTTAATCTCATGCTTAAGTTTAGGCATTGTTTCAAAAAACTTCTCAATCTCCTTAAATTGAGAGGAGTTCATTGACTCAAGAAAATCGTTCATTTCTTTCTTGGTACAATCAGCAGTTGCCCATACTTCATCTTCACTATAAATTTTATCAATACAAGATGCAATCAATGCAAATGATTGATCCATTTGATTTTTATCATCAAAATCAAAATTAGACTTAATAAATTGATCTAATGAAGGATACCTCAATTCCATCATCAAACTATTATCAAGTTTAACTTGATTAGTATGATCATCATTCTTTTGAATTTGAATATCATCCAAATCAATCTGTACACTAACCTCAGTTTCTCCATCATCTGGACAAATCAAAGTAACATCTAATTCTTCTCCAACAGACTTACCACGAATATTAAGAAATAGATACTCAATATCAAAAGTAGGAAGTGTTTCTACTTTAATCCCCTTAGTAAGAACACAACTCTTAAGTACTGCTTTAATAGCATTTGTAATTTGCTTATTATCTTCGCTTTCTAATGCAATTACTAATACTTTTTCTTCTTTAACTAAAAAAGGTCTATATTTAATTGACTTTCCAGTTGAGGGTAACTCCAACTCATAAGTCGGAGTCGCAATTTTTGGTAAAGGCATAATATCCTAGTACAATTCAGTGTACTTTATTTATAGGGGTTAAAGAGCTTCTACTCTCATATTAGAACCCTTACCCCAAAATCTTACTTTAGTAGTATTTGCAGGTAAACCTTGTCGTCTAAGTGCTTGTTGAATATTACTACCCAAAATACCTCTGTTCATCATCATACCACTTGCGATTTTACCTTTACTAGGAAGACCTTGATTACCAAATCCACCAGGAAAATTAAATGTAGATTGTGTAAAAGGAGTATATGAAGAACCAGGAAAATTACCTCCTATAAATCGATGCACAACATATCTTAAATAAGTCATTTGTACACTACATTTTAACAAATTAGATCCATCATAGGAAACTGGCATAGAAGTTATACTACGTGGAAAACTTCTTACAAATTGATATTCTAATGATGTTCCAGAACCATTTCTAATCTTGCGAGAAGATTTACCAGAAGGCTGGAAAGGTGAAGTAACACCTGTTATATCAATATTTTGATCTTGAAAATCTTTTTCAAACTTTATTACCTTTAATCCCTGAGCAACATAATCATTAGGATACTTATTTCTGTAATTATAATCATCATCAAGTGCCTCATTCTGATCTTCATTAACAATTTCACTCATCCAGGTCTCAAAAAACATAATGGGCAAATAATTCTTTGCATCTACATAAAAAGTTAAATCAATAGTTTCATCATATATTCTTCTATATGCATGTCTTTCCGTCACTCCCGTAATATTATTCATTACCTCCGTAGTTGCTAACTGAGATCCAGGAAGAACTGCCTCACTACACATTAGATTTAATTGATTTTGCTCAACAGCCACTGTACCCAATACATCTTTAAGAGTGCTTTGAAGTGACCCAGCAGGAAGTCCTATCTCAACATAAAAATGCGACGTTGTTGAAGGACGAAGTAAATTGGATTTAATCTCAGAAACCTTTTTCCCTTTAATAGGAGTAGTTGTTCTTTCTTTAGTAGCCATTTATAAATATTATTTGACCTTATATATTATGTAGCCAAGATAATGGCAGAAAGTATTAAAAGTCTCTTTAAACCCACCAAACCTCGAAAATATAAGGGTGATATCAACAATATTATATGTCGTAGTAGTTGGGAAAAAAGATTCTGTAATTGGTGTGATTTAAATGAAAATATTATAGAGTGGGGAAGTGAAGAATTTTGGATCCCCTATCGTGCTCCTGATGGTAAAGTCCGTAGATACTTTCCAGATTTCATCATCAAAGTTAAAGAAAGTACTGGTCAAGTGAAAACATATGTAATTGAAGTTAAACCTAAGAAACAAACCAGACCACCAAAACCAAGAAAAAATGTGACCAAATCATATCTTTACGAATGCAAAACATATGCTGTCAATCAAGCAAAATGGGAAGCAGCAAATGAATGGTGTAAGGATAGAAAAATTGAATTTAAAATTGTCACCGAACAAGAATTAGGTATCAACCATGGAAGATGAAGATTTTGGTCTTAGTGAAGAGACAATTGAAGAAATAGATGGTGAAGATAATCGAATAAGAAATAACTTATCTGATTTAAATAATAGAACCAACGATCAAGAAGAAATGATGTTGGAAATAATGGAAGTTCTTAATAAAACCGTTACTCCAGTACCAGATCCAGGAAACTTCTATACCTTTGTCTATAATGCCAAAACTCCAGGTGAAACTTATGACCAACATCCCCTTATTGCCTGTATGGAATTATTCCCATGGGGATTCAGAGGACTAAACTTTCATTGGCAAAAATATCGCAATTACACTTGGGAAGAACTAGCAGGACAACTCTATTATGTTAAACCAAATGAACTTGATGACCTCCTTGCTATCCCTTATGCAAAATTCATCCTCAACCAACCATAAATAAATAAAAAGTTTGTATAATGTCAGGTAACGCTACCACTACTGCCACTCCACAGGAATCTTACGGTTCTTCTGCTGTAAAGAATAGAGTGCGTCCTGGTGGGGACTTAGGAACGAATCAATATTATTACAAAACCACCGCTACAGGTCCACAAGCTGGTGAAATAGAAGTTTATCGTTGGTCCAAAGTTGGAAGAGCTAGTTCTTCAACTACTAAAATTGGAAAAATTCGTCCTGGTGGAACTTTTGAGGCTGCATCTAAAGCAAATGGAGATCCTGTAGCAAATACTTCAGAAGTCTTGCACTATGCTGATAAAAGTAATTTAAACAAAGCAAGATTACAAGCTACTAAAGTTGCTGAAAAAGAATGGGATCAAAAAACACAACCACGACCATCGCAAGCAATCAATGGGAAATGGAAACCTCCACTTGATGAGCCAGTAACATTCGATGGTCAAGGTAGTAAAGATAACTCACTAAAAGGTACTAAAAACGGTTCTACTCCTAAAGATGAAAAGAAAGGTATAGACTTCGATAAAGCAATAAAATCACAAAAATCCAACACTTCCCTTGGAGCAGGACAAGTCTTAGTATACCCTATAGCCTTAAGAAATAATCAATATAAACAAGATTATATAAAACTCCAAATGTTACAATATAGTCCCAAAAAAATGGGTATAACAAAAACTAATTTATCTGGAGTAGGAGGTCGTGCAAAAAATAGAAAAGGACTAGGATCAGTAATACTTCCCATTCCAGGAGGAATATTAGATAGCAATTCAGCATCATGGGGTGGAGAAAATATGAATCCAGCTGCAGCTGCTGCAGCAAATGCGTCTTATGAAATGATTGTAAAAGGAGGAGAAGCAGGAGGAGCAGCAATGTCTAAGGCATTTAAAGGTGCAGCAGCAAATGCCGAAGAAGTTAAAGGTGCTCTTGGTGCTGCTATTGCAGGTTTTGCGTCCAAAACTGGTGCTCAACTTCTACAAAGAACACAAGGAGCAATCCTTAATCCTAATATGGAATTATTATTCAATAACCCCACACTAAGAGATTTTAACTTTACTTGGAAACTTGCTCCTAGAAGTAGTGATGAAGCAAAAGAAATAATTAAAATTCTTCGATTCTTTAAACAGGGAATGGCACCAATAAGAGAAGCACCCAACCTCTTCCTCAAATCACCCAATACATGGAGGATTGCATATCATCATAAAGATTCAGAACACAAATACTTAAATAAATTTAAAGAATGTGCATTAGCAACTTGTGGTGTTCAATACACTCCCGATGGTAACTATGCAACATTCGAAGATGGTGTAATGATGGCATATCAAATGACATTATCATTCAAAGAACTTGATCCAGTATACAGTGATGATTATAGTGATATTCCTAACGATCAAATAGGTTTCTAATATGTCCGATTATTTTAGACAAGTTCCAGATTTTGAATATGTTAGCAGATTACCTGATGCTAAGATAGGAGATTATATCCGTGTAAAAAATCTGTTCAAAAGAGGTGCTCTAGAATCCGATATTTTAGAAAACCTATCCTTTCACACATTATACAACATTCGAGGGGATGATAGACCAGATAATGTTGCCTTTGAGGTTTATGGAAATTCTAGTTTAGATTGGTTAGTTTTACTATGTAATAATATTATTAATATTCCGAATGAATGGCCTATGTTACAAAATGACTTTGATGCTTTTCTTCTAGACAAATATGACACTTATGCAAATCTAAATGCAACTCATCATTATGAAACCTTAGAAGTCAAAAATGCTCAAGGAGTAGTTATTGTTCCTAAAGGACTACAATGCGAATCCGATTATACTGTTACATATTTTGATCCATACCTTGAAAGAAAAGTAGATGTACTTAGTGCAGATTGTACAACAGAAGTAACTAATCTAATGTATGAAGAAAGAATTGAAGATGCAAAAAGAAATATTTACTTACTAAAACCAAGATATCTAACCGTAATCCAAGATGATATGGAAATCGCTATGAGATATAAAAAAGGGTCTACGCAATACATAGACCCTGGACTTAAACAAGCTGAAAATATTAAGTTGTATCAGTAATTATTCCTCAGCAAGTTTCTGGAAATAACTTAGTGCATCATCTTCATCTGAACTAGCAGATGCTACAGCAGCAGGTGCTTTGCGACTAGCGAAGTCAGGTTTAGATGATGGATAATCAGCAGTTACTGATCCACGTCCTTCACTCTCGTCCTCAAGTTCTTCATCGAATACACGACGAGTAGCAGGTTTTGCACCGAGAACATAGTCAAGACGCTTTTTCAGATCATCATATGATTTGAATTGATCTGGTGCGGTGACAGCAGCAAGAGAATACTCTTTGTTCCAAATGGCTTCAAGTGCATCCTCATCTTCAAGAAGTGGAGATACTGCATCGAACTCTGACTTGTCATAGTTCCAGTAACCGTCCTTCTTAACAATCTTCAACTTGAAATTTGCACCTTGCCAGAAGTCAAAAGGATTGATTGGAGTTTCATCCTCAAACTCTGGTTGCATTGCTTCCATAATCTTATCAAAGATCTTCTTACCAAACTTGTAAAGAAATACTCCACCCTCGTTCTGAGGATTGGTAGGATCTTTTACAACATAAACGTTTGCATAATAAGAAAGCTTACGCTTCTGTCTACGAACAACATCCTTATCGGACTCATTACCACTGTTCCAGAGTTCACGATTGTGCTCTGATACAGGATCCTTACCACCAGTTGTGGTCAAAGAATTCTCAATATACCAACCACCAGGTCCTTGGAATGCATGGGAATAAATTTTTGCCCACGGAATATCCTCACCTTCTGGTGCTGGTAAGAAACGTAGTACGGCATAACCGTTACCTGTTTTATCTACTTCTGGTTTCCAGAGTCTTTCATCTGCTCCACCACTAGTAGTATTCATCTTCTCCACTTCTTTAACTAATTTTTGAGTTAAAGATCCTAGAGAGGACTGCTTTTTTAAGTCTTTAAATGACATTAGATTACCTCTGATTTTTTGAGATTTGGCTTGTGTGTACCTTTCATATTCTACCTGTTAAATCGATCTTCGTCAATCGCCTTTTTCATAACATCCACCATTTTGTGAATATCATCAAATACTAAATTCATATCAACATTGGGTGGAAGACCCATATCCTTAGCACCTTTTAATATATTCTCTTTCATCTGTTTTGCCATAGGATCATCAGACAAACTTAAACGAGTATAGAGAATTTTTTGTTTCTCAATAAGTCGTTCAAGAACCTCTACATGATATTCCTTATCCGCTTTAGGCATTGATGGAAATTTAAATAAAGCTCCATAAACTTCTTCTTGAAGTTCCTGGATTTCAGCCAACTCTGCACGGACAACATCAGATTGAAAAAAAGTCATACTAGCACTACTTTTTGTAGAATCTTCTTATAATGTGGTACATCTATATTTAGGAAAGGAGAGTATTTTTTGATCTTTCGACTTACGGTTTCCCATACAGGATCGTCCAGTTTTTTATCAAAATCCTTTCTGTACTCAAATATCATATCACAGATTACAAGAGTTTCAAGTGACGTTTTCCCACCTAGATAATTTCGCAAAATTGGCGGATGTCCATTAGAACAGTCAAATACCTCATTTACCTTATTTTGCTCAAAAAGCACATTTACCTCTTCTTTGAAAATATACGAAAGTGACTGAATTTTCTTTTTCCAGTCCGTATAGCGTCCTTCCCCTTCTTTGATCATTTCACCAATCCACATAGTTCCAGGATCAGTCGAATATATGAAATTAGAGACAAAAAACTCTTCTACCTCTTTATCTTTCTTTTGTCTTGCGAATTTTTCAAACCAAAATCTATCCTTCCTCTTATAAAAGGCTTCATTAGTTGCTCTAACCTTACCACGATACTTATGATAATCATACTTATCTTTAGTAAAGTGATTTTTTAGAGCCAAATAGCAACGATAAGCATCAGCAGGCATCATTTTAATTAAGGATAGGGGAAAATATTCCCTGAGCAAAAGTGAGCAGTGACATGACCTGATAACACAATTCTACCACTACATTTGTTTTTTGGCACATGATGATATACATTACCAGGAAAAATAACAGCCTTTCCTGCTTCTGCCTTAACCCTTTTACCCGTATGAGTAAAAATCATAGGTGAAGATCCCTTAGGAGTCTGAATATAATAAACAAAACTGAAAGCAGCAGGGATATGTTGATGAGAATTAGTTTTATCTCCTTTCTCATATTTGATATACCAAGAATTATAAAATTCTAATCCAAACTCATAATGAGGTAATTTATAATTCTCCCTGATTAAAGATTCAATCCATTCCAATATAAAAGACATCGTTCGAGTATGAGTCCTAAAATCACTCATTGCTGCATTTACAATCGTAGGTTTAGGATTAGAAAACTCTACTTCCTCGATTTCTTTAAGTAACTTTTTATTTAAACTATCTTTTAGAGGATGTTCAGCAACAAGAACATCATGATTCTCACGTAAACGTATTTTCATCATCTTTCTTTATAAGCCAAGTTTCCTCCAATCATCATTCGACCTTCACATTTATTTGATGGTACATAATGCATCAACCAAGCAGGAAATATTATCACTTGTCCTGCCTTAGGGCGAAATTTCTTCCCAGAACTCTCAAATACAAGAGGAGAAGACCCTCGTGGAGTATTTACATAATACACAAAAGACCAGTGATTAGGCAAATGGTTATGAGATACTTGATAATCTCCTTTATTATACAACTGTCCCCAGATCTCCTTCAACTCCAAATACCAACTGCATGTTGGAGAAGAAAGTAAAGCATATTCTTTTTGCAAATTTAGAACATAATTAGAAATTAATTCAAATTCCTTTATATTAAAGCAATTCCAATCTGTCATTGCTGCTCCCATATTCTCATTAACCGCTTTTTCAAAAATAATTCTATGTAATTTAGGATTTAGACTTTTTGCATAAGGATATTCATAAGTATATACTTGAGTTTTCTGTGATATAGTAAACATTAATTAATCAAATGCTGCATCAGGATTATCCTCATTTAAGAATGCCAGATTAAATGCAAGAGTAATTCTTTCTTTATTAACAGTCTGTGGTTCTACATGGTGCCAAGTATTGGAAGGGAACATCACCATCGTTCCATCCTTACCTTCATATGAACAATTATAATCATCAAAGATAGTAGGATGACCATGATTTTTATAATATATCACCCCTGAAAGAAATCCTGCATGTGCATGTCTAGGATTATCATCTCCTTTATATGAAAAATTAGTCCAAATATCAAAATTATCAAAATGACCAGTCCAACTTCTTATTTTAAATGCTCTATGTTCTGCTCCCATTCCCCAATACTTTGCACTTAATCTCACAACCCATGCCAACCAAAAAGATTGTCCAATTAAATGAGAAGAAATAGAACACTGATACGAATTATGTTTCTTTCCATCAGGAGCACGAAGATATCCATAATTCTCATGACCTTTCAATTCTGCTAATGGACTATCTTTAAACATTCTACTTTCCTTTACCCAACCATCAATCTCTTTTATAATGGGTTTTGGTATACCAGCTACCATAACAGGACAACCTTCCTGCAATTTCTGCATTTCTAATAAATTATCTATCATGATCCACCACCAAAATCATCATAAGGAGAAACTTCTCTTTCTGCTATATTAAATGATAAAGTAATTCTTTCTTTATCCAAAATCTGGTCCCCAACACGATGCACAGTTGTTACAGGAAACATCACCATCGTTCCATCCTTACCTTCATATGAACAATTATAATCATCAAATATAGTAGGAACACCATGATTTCTATAATACATCACCCCTGAAAGAAATCCTGAATGAGTATGTGATGGAAAATAATCTCCTTTATTAGAAAAATTAACCCAAATATCATATCCATCTGAGTGTCCATCCCACTTTCTTAACCTAAACTCCCTATCACTCCTTCCCATTCCCCAATATTCAGCACTTAATTTTAATACCCATGCCAACCAGAAGGAATTTTCAACTAAATTGCAAGGAGGAGGACATTGATACGAGATATTGGTTCCTCTATTACCTGTATCATATTTCTTTAAGTCGGATAATGGACTATCTTTAAACTTTCTACTTTCTTTTACCCATTCCGCAATCTCTTTCTTAATCTGCTTAGGTATTTCAGCAATCATTACGGGACACCCATCCCGCAACTTTCTCATTTTTAAAAATTCATTCATAAGATAAATTTCCTGAAACTACCGATCTTCCTTCACCTTTATTCTCTGGCACATGATGTATTAACCATCCAGGAAATATAACAAGTTCTCCAGACTTAGAATACACCTCTTTCTCTGCTTTGTCAAAAACTAAGGGAGAAGATCCCTCTGGTGTATTTACATAATAAACAAAGGCCCAATCACTATGAGAATGGTAATGACTGATTTGATATGCACCTTTCTTATAATATTGTCCCCATAACTCTACTAACTTAAGAGGATTAGGTTTATAGGGGTAAGGAGCATCCTTAAGATTACCAAGAACCTCTTTTGCATACTCTGCAATTATATTAAACTCTTTAACTGTAAAATCATATGGTTCTGACATCAATGCACCCATATTATTAGGATGCTCACTATCTTTGGTTATACCAATAATAACTTCATGCAATATAGGATTTAATTCTTCTGCTTTAGGATACTTACAAGAATATAACTTCGCATCTGCAAATCCATACTGGAGTATATCAATTTCATTCATGCCAAAAGGTAATAGGGTCAAAAAATTGCCGCGATATTTTTCCGACTTTTTTGGAAAAAAAAGTTGATTTTCCCCTGTCAGACAGGAAGTTTTGCACGGGAAGTACGCTTCATAAAGTTTAACTGCTGTGCATCATATTTAATCTTTTCTTTTAAAGGTTTAGATATAAGTTTAGGAACTGACTCTAAATCTAAACTATTTTGCTCACAAAAATGAACAATAGCATCAATATAATTCATGTCCTTATTAATTAACACTAGTTTCTCAATCTCTTCAGCAAAACGAGTAGGGCAAAAGAATTTGCTCTCTAATACTTTCTCTAATTCATTTTCAGGCATTCTCTGACCCAGTATTGTTACTAACAAATTCCTTTATATACCTCACTAATAACTTAATATAATCCCCTTTATTTCTTTTGTCAAATACTTTTACTTCCCCACCAGGTGTTACCATGATGGTTATGAGTTTCTTTACAGGGATTTTAGTTAGTTCGTAGTAAGCAGCAGCATAGAAGGTCTCCTGTACAAAATAGTTTTCCAACCACTTCTCAGGTTTGATCTTCTCAGACGTTTTAAAGTCTATTACTGCTAATTCACCATCATACTCCGCTATACAGTCAACTCTTCCAGCAAGACCTAGGTACTCGGAGTAAAGGGTTCTTTCTATAGCGTGTATGTTATTTATCTTATCCAGATATGGTGCCGCATGATGAAACATAAACTTAGTAGCAGGAAGGTAATCCTCCCACACCAAATCTCTATTCTCCAAATATGCCTGAGCAGCTTCATGAAAATCTGTGCCACGGGCAGTTGCCTTCTTAGTAATACGATTTGCTTCCTCAATACCAACTCGCTTTCGCCAGTCAATAAAGATCTGCCTATTATAATAGGAGGTTACTGAAGTGATTGAAGGAACCCACTGACCATCAGGAAGGTGATACAGTCGGCACCCAGGAGTTTCTTTCTTTTCAAGTTCAAGATCACCTAAATGATTACAATGTTCAAACATAATTAAAGTTAATTACCACTCTTCTTTTTTCATCAGTACATGTGATTCCTGCATGTTCTAAGTCAGAATCAAAAATCACTAACCTATTCTCTACACTCTTTACTTTATCACCATTTTTAAACTCTGTCCATCCATTATTAGTATTCATATAAAGAATAGAAGTAGTGATATCTTTATAATCAGTATGCCAACCTGTATTTCTATGAGAAGCAGTTTTTGAGTATAAATTTACCTTTATCCTATAAATCTTTTTCATATTAAAAAAAGGAATACAGGGATCTATCTGATGATATGATGTAGTAGGAGCGTTATCTTTATAATAAAAATGAATGAAGTAATGAAGGTCAGTTTCATAACGTATATCAATTCTGTCTTGATAATACCAACAATACTCATTTCCAAGTACTATGGACTGTAATTGTTTAAAATAGATTTCAGGTAAAAAATTATCACAAACATTAATCATAATTAAAATTCACAATTACTCTTCTCATTTCGTCAGTACAAGTTACTCCTGTATGATATAAATCAGAATCAAAAATAACTATTCTATTCTCTACACTTTTTACTTTACCACCTTTCTTAATGTGTGTCCATCCATTATTAGTATTAATATAAAAGACAGCAGTTTTTTTATGTTGATCAGGATCCCCTGGACTATTATCAGAGTGATACCCACCCTTTCGGTGAAAAACAGTTTTAGGATTAAGATTTAATTTAATCCTATCTAAACGACCCACTCCCAAATTTCTTTGGGCAACATTAAATAAATGATAAAAATTTGAACGTATTCCACCCAAACGTATATTAAAAATCATATGAGTTAATTGACATTGACCATCATCTGGTGCAACTATCCCACTATTAAAATACCAAGGAAATTCCTCACTAAGTAGTATAGATTGAAGTTCTTTAAACTGATATGAGGGTAAAAAATCATCAATAACCTTCATAAATCATAGACCAAGTTCCAATTTAGCAAGAATGTATTCTTTACACAAACCAGAGCGAACAATATCTTCCACTCCAAACTCAATAATATCAACTGAGTTTGCCATCAATCTAAGAATCCTCATAAAATCAACGATCCCATTCTTATCATTTTCTCTTGTAAGATCAGTCTGAGTAGCATCTCCACAGAACATAATCTTTGAATCCTGTCCTACCCTAGTCATTATACTATCAAGTTCATGATAGTTTAAGTTTTGGAATTCATCAACAATAATAATAGCATTGTCAAATGTTGTACCACGAA
>VTLG01012906.1_pt1 | contig 35075 bp, 59 predicted proteins | sample 4694571 | NCBI WGS metagenome assembly VTLG01 (sample SAMN12604809, study PRJNA352737) | marine metagenome | biome: ENVO:00000447; feature: ENVO:00000209|ENVO:00000569|ENVO:01000036; material: ENVO:00002151; isolation source: viral sequences binned using virsorter ...
TCTTATCGCCCTGTCTTTTACTTGTTTTGCCCATCTTGAATGCAGCATTTCTTTTGCAGCACTGGAGAAGTCTTCACTATGTATTGCTGCCCACATCTTTTTAAATTTGCATAACCGAGGAACGCCTAAGTTAAATGCCATATTAAGACATACTATTTGCCTAGCTTCATTTAAATCTTTAATACATGGGTGTACAGAAGATAGTTCTCGTTCAACAATATCAATATCATTTCCAAGAAGGTGTTTAGCTCCATTTTCTGTTATTCCAATACAGTATACTTCTTGTAGTGTTGTGTAGCCTAAGTGTTGCAATTCTGCATCAGTTAAGCCTCTTTCTTCGATATTTCTTCCTATGCCTATTGTATCTATATTTAAACTATCTTTATAGACTTCCAGCTTTATACCTTCATCTACAATAAGCATGTCAACTAGTTTGTCTCTACTATAATTCATTTATTTCTTTTTAGGTATAGCAAAGCCAAAATACGCACCAACTAATGCAGATAACGCTCCATACATCATCATAAGAATGCTGTCAGCTTCTGCAAACCTATCAGGCCATATAAGTACAGCAGTAGTTGCAATAAGCATTGTACCTAGTGCAGTCCATGCCATATATCGTCTGTTTGATTGATAGGCTACTTTGTCTATAATTACGTTTTCATCAGCCATGTTTATTTATCTCCTACGTTTTTCGTTGGCTTGTATTCCCTCTAACAAACGTTCGAATAGATCAGTCATGGTCCAGTCCTCCGTTTTTTCGGGCCTTCCTGCTTTTTTATTGCGTTTTCTTTCAGCTTCTTGGATTTGGTTATACCTTTTTTTATCGGCTTGGTCTTGGATTTGTTTAGGGGTTTTTTTCTTTTGTGGTCTTGTTTTCTTTGTAAGATTAGTGCCCTTACCTGTTACTTTACCAGAAATTTTTCTTGCTAGTCTTCCCGTTCCAGCCATTTTATTTCTCCTTTATTTTTTAAATAGCTTAGTAGCACCTCTTACACCAAAACTAGCTGCTACTATTACAGATAATGCATACTTGTACCAATCGGGCATAAGTTGCAATTGATTAAAACCTATTTGTACTATGTCTTCACACCCAGGAATAAACGCCAGCACTAGTGGTATTGAAAATAAAATTGTAAGCCACTCATCTTTCCAACTACCAGCACTTGCTTTAGCTTGTGCTATGTCCCAGTCTATTTCACCTGTAGCCTGTCTTTCCTTTATCTTAGCTTCTGATTGAATAGTTACAATCTTAGCTTCTGTCTTAGCTTTCTTTTCTGCTACATGTCCTTCCAACCATGTGCTGGCTAAATTTGCTACTGGTCCTAATAATGCACCTATCATACTGTTCCACTCTACCTTACTGAAAAAGATTCTCCACAGCCGCATTGACTTGCAGCCATAGGATTAGATACTTTTAGATATGTTCCTCCTATGTCTTTAACATAATCTATTTTACTTCCAAGCGTGTACATAATACTCATACCGTCAACAATAAGAGATATACCATCTCCCAGTTCAATTAACTCATCCTCTTTTAATGGACCATCTGAGAAACCCCATAAGTATGAAAATCCAGAACAGCCACCTCCCCTGACACCAAAAGCTATATAGTCTTTGTTATTCTCCTTTGTAATAGAGCAAAGATAATCTTTAGCTTCTTCTGTTATTGTTAGCATATTTCCTCTATGTTAGCAAGTAATCTTTTTCGTATAGTCTGGCTTCATACTCTTGTTTAAGAATATTCAATGGTCTATCCTGTCCTTCAAAATTTAATTCAACCTTAATTCCATTTGGATCTGTGCAGAATACCTGATATAATTCCATACCAGGTACTGCTTTATTAGTGTACTTTACTTTGTGTTCTTTTAAATTTTCTGTAAACTTATCATAGTTACGTGCACGAAATGCTACATGATCAATTGTTCCACTATTTGAAGGTTGTTTTATTTTTGTTTCAATAAAATGTACAACAGGAGCACCACCTACATATACCCACAGACCAGGAAAATCAAAGTCTGGTCTATAGCCTTCCTCAAATCCTAATACATCAATGTAGAACTTACGACATCCATCCAGATCATTTGTCATAATATTGACATGATCTAGTGAAGCCACTTGAGAAAGTTTTCCTGTCTTCATGTTCAATGACATATCTAACGCCATACTCCTTCGTTTTCCATTTTAAACATATCAGACTGTCTATGACATTCACATCTACATACACAAGGCATACAATTACATTCTATACAACTGTCACATTTTTGTTCTTCTTTAGTGTCATCTGTCATTTTTATCCTTTCTTTTTACCTTGTCTATCCAAACTTCTCTTATAGTACGAGTATCTTCTTCTGTTGTTACAACTACGTACTCGTTTTCAATAACTAGAGTTTCTCCTCTGTCTTCAAATAGTATACTTTCCTGACCACACCCTCCTGAGTTTTTAAGTATAGCATTCATTGTAGTGCATCTGCAAGTCTTAGTATTTCTAATTTAGTTCTGCGTTTTATTGATCTCCTATTTGCCAGCTTTTCTAATTGGGTAAACTTTCGTATAACCTTTGCTTTTCTCCACACCTTTAACTCTTCCTTTATTGGCTGATGCGTAGAATACATTTGATCCTCTTTTCTTGCCATATAATTTTTGCATAGCTCTTTTAATCTTATTACCTGTTTGAGATAACGGCATTATTATTTTTTCATTTTTTGCATAGGTCGATAGTCCTTGACTGATCCACCTGCTGTGTACATATGTTTCTTTTTATTAGCCATACCACCGTATGCCATAGCAGGTTTAGATTTTTTCTGTGGTCTAGGTCTTGGTTTAGGAGGTACTTTATCAGACTTAGGTACTAATGATTCCCATTCACCTTTATCACCTGCTGTATCCATCATAGATTGTTTTTTAGTAACTAACTTATTTAGTTTCTTTTTTAGTTGGTTTAATCTTTTTGTGTCACCCTCACTTTCTGCCATACTTATCCCATACTCTACTCCTTCTATCTGATCATCTATTGATGAATCTTTAGTTATAAACTTAACTTCTAGTCCCATTTTAGTATCCCCTTGTTGTTAGCCGTCTTTCCATCCCGAACGCAGCATACTTTGTTCTATATGTGCCAGACGATATCGTATGCCTGTCTTATTTTCCAGTGCTGCACGTACATAGAATACATCACTGTGAGGTACATGTAAATACTTAAATGTTTTACTCTTTAATGCCTCATAAAATTCCTGTAAAATATTATCTGGATATAGTTGTACTGATTTTTCAATCTTTGTCAAGCTATTTTACTACTTTCCCTTACTAAAATCATAAAAACCTAATGAACATGCCATCATTACCAAACCTGCTAGAATTAATACAGCTAATACGGTACGCATTGCAAGAGGATCTAGTGATAATAGTTTAATTCTGTACATAATATGCTTAAATTTCTTACGTATACATACTAATATTCTTTTAAATTTCATTATAGTATTCCTTATATGGATTAATGTCAATACTGGAAATTACAGCATCAATATTATTGTACCAATAGTTCAAAAATGTGTTTATACGTGGATATTCTGGTATCACATCCATAGTACCCCATGTAAATTCCTGTACTAAACTACTATAATCAGGCATATAGTAATAAATACGTATTAATACTGGCTCTTTTATAATCATGTCACTTAGACTTAGCATTCCATAGGTCAAATAATGTACGTATTTTCTCTTTTATTACCTGTATATCCCCATGCATCTTTGCTAATACAATAATAAGAGTTATTAAACCTAACAACATGGGCCAGGTTTTAGAAAGAATTGTAATTACAGATATTGATTCTTCCATATTTTTATGTATCACTTTAAGTGTTATATCTTAGCCTTCAGCTAAGTGTTTTTTTAGTTTTTATGCAGGTAGTTTTAAGTGTATCACTTTAAGTGTTATATCTTAGTGTACATCTAAGTGTTTTTTAGTTTTTATAAAGAGGATTTTTAGGTGTATCATCTTATATATTATATTATAGTATATAGTTATACTCAGTAGCCCTATATGTGTCAAGTAAAAAATGCATAAAATATAAAAATAATTTACATGTGTGTCTGCTAGGGTACATTGTGTTGTCACTTGCCGTGGTGGTTAACAGTGAAAAACACTGATCTGTGGTCTTAGCCATATAAATAACGCCCCTACGGGTGGTGGCGCCTGCCCGCCCGTGTATGCGTAGGCGTGCGCAGCATCGGTGATCGCATAATGCCCAGCAGATGGCGCAGATAGTGTGCTACATATGCGAATAGACACAAGAAATGCTGCTTTTAGACGATAGTCTAAGCAAGTGTTATCACATCACTTGCCGACACATAGTGTCGTCTTTCCAGTCGATTTTATCAGCGAAGAAAAACACCTACGGTGGACTACAAATGGTCAGAACACCATCCCTCAACTTTGATGGTCCAACCTTGGACTTGGCTAACTATCGCGCAACAAAAGCGTAGCTTTCGCGCATGAATAGTTGGCACACTTTTTGACGGCAATCTCGACCCAAAACTCTCTCACTCTTTCTTTACGGTTTTCTAAGAAATATTACTTGAACTATAAGTGAAAGTAATATTTCCTAGAAAACCTTGAAAGAGAGAGAGAAAAGATGACCAACAAAACCGAAACTCGAAAAACTTCCCCAGCTAAAGCAGAAGCAGTGGCAGTCTTGACCACTCTTGAGAGTGAAGGATCGGCCTTGGCAGTTTTGTACAGGAAAGAACAAAGTTCTTTAAAGCGTAACTTCAAGAGAAGCATAGCTTCTGATGGCCTAGACTACCGTCTAGGTTTACTGATGGCTACACTCTCTGCTGAAGCAGAAGATGGTAGAATCAAGTCTGTAAGACTTGCTCAAGTTGGCATAGCCAACATCGACAAAAGGCGTAGAGCAGAAGCTCTATGGTTTTATCAGAATCACACAGAGTGTGAAGTTTATATCAAAGCCTCAAAGAAGGGCTTCACGTCACTGACTGCTTTACAAGCAGCAATGCGAAAAGCTGCTAAAGCAGAAGCTAAAGAGCAGTCCAACGTTGGACCTAACACTGAAAGTGAAGTCACTGAAAGTGAAGTCACTGAAAGTGTAGTCACTGAAAGTGTAGCTACGGTAGAAAGCATTGTAGCTTATGTCTTAGCTAATGCTAAAGAGAACAATGTCAGTCTGCTAGAAATAGCAGAAGCACTCTTAGAAGCTGATTCTGATAAGCTAGACATAGCAGCTTGAGTGTAAGTACCCTAAAGGGTAGGTCGTTGCACAACGACTTCGATCTACCCTTTACTACTTAGATATACTAAATAAATACACTTGAACAATAAGTGAAAGTGTATTTATGTAGAATATCTTAGAAACAGTCCAACCTTGGACCTAACTTAAAATCGGAGATTTGATATGACTACTCCACTAAAAACACCAAATGATTTCCCGTTCACCCTGACTAGATTTTGGGGCGGTACCACCAAAGGTGTTAGCATTAATGTTAGCATGGGTTTTGATAGGTCTATTAACTTGACACGAGAAGATGCTAAAGCATTAGCTGAAACATTGAGGGACTTTGCTAATGGCAAAGAAAAACCAGCAACATCATAAGTACCCTAAAGGGTAGGTTGATTAACTTCGATCTACCCTTTACTACTTAGATATACTAAATAAACACACTTGAACTATAAGTGAAAGTGTGTTTATGTAGCATATCTTAGAAACAGTCCAACCTTGGACCTAACAATGGAGGTTTTGCCATGTCCAAAAAAATGCACGTAGAAAACTTGGGAACGCATAAGCCCTTAGGCTCATCCTTTCCAAAGGAAGGATGCGGAAATGATTATCATACAGCACACAAAATGCCGCTAGTGTATACTTGTGGGCAGGAACTAGCTATGTGGGATACGTATAGGCAGACTATGCGTGCAAAAAAACGGGACGAGTTGCGGAGGAGATTAGAACAACTCAAGTCCAGAACATAGTAAGTTATCTGGTCCAACCTTGGACCTTAACTAATGGAGGATAAAAATGGGAGAGGTTTTAGAAGCAGTATTAGTTGTACTAATTTTAACAGGTTTGGTAACGATGGCATGTACGTTATGCTTTGCCTTAGCATTAATTGGATAGTCCAACCTTGGACCTAACAATGAAGAAAAGTAAGGGGATATGTAATGTCTAAAACAATAATATACGAGAGAGTACCAACAAGAAATCAGGTTTTAAACAAATGTTACCAGAATGTTGACTTTCCTTTCCTCTACTATCCTGCACAACTGAATACGCAGGTGAATGAGTTGAGGAGAATGGCCTTACAACGCAACTGGGAGGTCACACAAACCATCATCGAAAAGAAGACAGGTGCAAAAGAAGGGCTGAATGAGCTTCTAAGGGCTGTTACATATAGAGAGGTTGACGTCGTTATGGTCTGGGCTATTGATAGGTTGGGTCGCAGCGCACGCGACTTGTACGATACAATGGGCATCATAAATAACGCCGGTGCCAAGGTGTATTTTCATGTTCAGGAGAATTTGCGGTTGCTGGATTTTAATAAGTTTGGGCACTGCATCCTGTGGAGAAAGTAACTTGTAGTCCAACCTTGGACCTTAACTAGTGGAGGAAAGTAGATGACAGTTATACAAGACGAGGAAGCTAGGGATTTATTAGCTACGTTTTTTAGTAGGTCAGGGTATGCCTGTGGATTTGCTGATAAGATAGTCACGCTGGCAGTCCAACTAGAAGACAGAAAGTCAAAGTTGGAAAAGCATGTGGATGATATGGCATCTAGTTGCGATGACTTTGATTTTGAAGGCTATGATGATGACTTTGATGCAATAAATAATGTACTGAACCAACTTTTGACAGTATCATCTTTTATCTATAGAACTAGGAATATATTTGAGGATGATCAAGCATCTAACTACGATGATCGTATAAATGACTTTGGCAGAGCTGCATTGGAATACATTAAATTGGAATTGCCATTTGGGAGGATTGAATGAATACCAAAGTGAACTATAGAAAAATTTACTATGACATTAAGCGTTGGTTCTATACTCATATTAGGAAACTCTTTGTTCCAAACAAAACACGCAAGCCTAATGGGTATGTACTTTATTCTGGACCGTCACTACTGGACGGTAAACCTATCATCGTTGTGGCTATATTAAAATCAAGCAACCGCAAAACAGGAGGCGTTGTCCAAACTTACATACTACGGGAGGACATTAACCCTCTACATGCCAGCAAGACAGGAGAGGACTACAGCATTTGTGGTAATTGCATTATGCGAGGGACACCTACAACTGATCCTAAACGTAAACAAGCTAAGGACAGACCATGTTATGTTACGCTTGGTCAAGGTCCATTAATTGTGTGGAAGCAATATCACAAGGGAGCTTATCCTTTACTGACAAGCTATGATGATATAGCTTCTATAGGGAAGTTCAACACAGTAAGACTGGGTACGTATGGAGATCCAGCTTCAGTACCATCTTATATATGGTATAGTTTAGTGTCTAGGGCTACCTTATATCTAGGCTACAGCCACCAAGCTAACGTAGAGGAGGCAGATTATAGACCAGACTTGTGTATGAGATCTGCTGATAGCTTAGAGGAAGCACGTACTGCATGGGATAAGGGCGAACGTACCTTTAGGGTTATCACCGATTTGTCAGAGAGAGTGGAAGGAAAAGAGATTGTATGTCCAGCACCACGTGTTACATGTAATAACTGTGGTTTGTGTGGAGGTAATCAAATTAAAGCTAAAAACATAGTGATTGTTGCACATGGTACAGGTTCAAAGTACATTAGGTAGAAAAGGAATAAAATAATGGAAGATACTTTTAGAGTTAACCTAGCAGAAATCAGTGACACGAATCTGGACAGGCTAGTAGAAATACTAGTTGCATGGAAACTCTATGGATTACCAGCAACTTTTTATGATATAGACCACATAGAGTTCGTAGTTAAATCAGGGAAAAAATATGATGATGTAACATTTATTACAAATAGTGATGACCAAATGGCCATGTTGAATGGTGGTATGCTAGAGGAGTTTTATACTAGCCCCTATGATGGGCATGAAGGGTTTGAAGAAGACCTTAAAGCTATTTACCATGATATGCACGAAGAAGATAAGGAATGGTTTGACAGTGTAGAGGATTACCTACGTGACTAGAAAAGAAAAAGGATTTGTTTTGGGTAGCTTTAAACATTAACATCTATCGTCCAACGTTGGACCTAACAAACTAAGGGAGAATACTAATGACATTATTTCCGCATCATCAGAATGGAGGTACGTTTGACTTGCGTATATTACTTGGAAGAAAGTCAGCAGTTAATTTTCGGCGTGAAGTAATTGATGTAGCCGAAGGGATAGCACTACTTCTAAAAGACATAGCTAAAGAGGACTTGAACAGGGAAGAACGAAAACAGTATAGGGAAACAGAAAATATTTTGTTCGCGTTAGATGATATGCTTGTATTGTGGAGTAAAGTAGAGACATTACTAGACAAGAAAAAGGATTTGTAAAATGGAAATAAAAGAAATAAAAACTGAAACACGTGTAGTTTTTCCTCTATTGGACCATATAAAAACAGTAGAGAGAGTGCTCTTGGCCTACCGTGAGGATCTCATCCCAAAAGGTGATGAAAGCTACGATGAAGAATGGGGGGAAATTACCTATGCATGGGCTAAAATTATTGAGGCTTTAGAACTAGACGATTACTTAAATTAGAGGTAATTATGGCAGCACTATCATGGCAATTAGACGTAGAGGATGACACGTACCAACAACTGCAAAGGATACTGGAGGATGTCAATGACAGAACACTAACGCCTAACGAGTTTCAGTTCATGTCTCAAGTTGAGGCACTGGAATACATGTCAGGATTTAGACCTGACTGGTATCCAGATGAGCACAAAAAGAAAATGATTCAGCTAATGAAGGATAGATATCTATGAGTTTACCTACTCAAATTCAAAGTCAGTTAGAGGACTGTTATGAAGACTTCATTCTCCAAGGATACACCGAGGAAGAAGCAGCAGAAATGGTAGAAGAATTATGGCAATCGTGGAGGGAGGATTAAATAGTGTTAACTGCACCGGAACTTGACTACGTTAGAAAGTTAAATGAACTTGAACAGGCATCTGCTGATCAACTGTTTAGCTTATTCCATAAGGCAAGAACCTATCTGCCCTATGATGATTTAAGTTATCTACGTGATCATATAACTCTAGAATTAGATAGGAGGTTAAAGGTGGGAGAGAAATCATCTAACCAATTAGTACGCAAAGAAGAAGTTACATTCTCGTGTGCTTTACCAGACACTAAGTACGATAGTACCACTATGTCAGTAGAACAGTTGTGTGTGATATGGGAGGAGGTAACTAAAAAAACTTTGCCAAGTGATGTGGTTGTAGCATTAACTAATGTTACTTGGGAGAGTAGAAATAGCGAGGATAAAAAACTAGGTGACTTAGATGTAATTCATCTACTAAGATTCTTTGTACATACACTTGAAAATAACAAAGCAATACGTAATCAATGGAAGGAGTTCAAGAATGTCTTTGAGAGATACCTTTGACGACTTATACTTACAAGTCTATGGTTTTCAACCAGACGGTACAGTAGTTAATTCAATAGACAGCATGACTGAAGTGGAGTTAGCTGAAGAAATTGTGATACTGTGTGAGATGAAAGAAGAATATAACATAACAGAGGGAGAAAGGTATGAGTATCAACCCTGCATCTAGCACACTGCCTGTAGCTGCTAGGCATACTATAAGTGACTTAGCAATTCATAAGGGTGCTCACCAAACGTATGACTTTATTAGGACCAAACGAGAAACCAAAGTGCATGAGGCACAGAAATCAAATCTAAATTCAGACAGTACCAAGACATTAGGCAGGTATCTAAACACAACTGCTTGACATTAATATTAACCTATGTAATAACATATATATCTAAAGGAGATATGACATGGCTAAAACAATATCTGTAATTGAAAGACGTAATAGACTAACAGGTAAGAAGGAAGTTCTTTCGTTGCCTAACGTAGCACCTGGTTCTGGTGGTGACAAAGCTGGTAGAGCTTTCAAGTGGACAGCATCTAACAATGAAAAGTTTAATTGGAAAATTCTGAGGTACATTAGTAAAACATTTATCCATCAGGACAAATTGTTAGGTGTCATAGACATGGAAACAAAAAGGTTTGTTGCCTAGCAATAAATTACCTGAGTATAGGGAGGTTGATATGCGTATAAGACCAATCAATAGAGTAGCTAGGGCTATGGCGTACAATCGGCCCCGTACTCAGGTTGTTAAATCAAAAAAAGGTAAAGGTTCTTACACTAGAAACAAGGATAAGTACAATGATGCAGTCAGAGTTACAATTTCAGAAGCTGCCCGTGAAAAAAACAATAGAGACAACTCCGAAGAATAAGGAATGGAAAATTGAACGGCGTAAGCAGCGTAAATTTAAACAGGATCTAAGAAAGATTGGATACGAAAATGCTTGAAGCTACCATCATAGCAATAGGTATACAACTAACGTGCTTAACTCAGAACATATACTTTGAGGCACGAGATCAACCAACTGTAGGGCAGATGGCAGTTGGTAGCGTTGTGCTGAATAGAGTACACGATTCACGGTATCCAAATACAATTTGTGGAGTAGTCAAACAAGGCCCAACCTATTCATGGAAGAAAGATTTCCCCGTTAGACATCGTTGCCAATTTTCTTGGTTTTGTGATGGAAAAAGTGATACCCCAAAAGATCAACGAGCTTGGAATCATGCTATAAATGTGGCGCAGGAGGTGTACTATACATACTCCCTTGGAGTGTTCAATATGATAGATGGTGCGACACATTACCACACACTTGAAGTTGATCCAGATTGGCACAATTATCTAGAAGAAGTAGCTATAATAAATAACCATGTCTTTTACAGGTAGGGGAGAAAGAAGCTATGGATGATGATTTACAGATAGTGCAAGTGCAACGTGATTTAGAAGTTGATGATGAAACAGTGCAAGGATACATGGATACTGTCTGGGAAGCACTTTATGCTTATCGAGAGGACTTGATCCCAGAAGGTGATGAGAGCTACGACTACGAATGGTCCAATCTAACCTACGCAATGGCAAAGATACGGGAGGCTTTGGATTGTGCAGGGTGATGCCACCTTACCAGAAGGAGATACTTGACATGGAATGGGAAGTGGTATATTTAATTATATCTTTTTTATTAGCTATAGTTTTACACTAGGAGAACACTGATGCCTAAGTACGAAGTATGTATATTCGTTGAATCTATTGAAGGTACTAGCAACTACTGGGAAGATTTAGACTATGTTGTAAAAATATCACACAGTATGGTTGAAGTACTGGAGTTAAATAGCATTCAAAAGATAGCAGAGTATGCTATAAAACACGCAAAGGAAGATTATCCACTAGCATCTAGCTACGAACTGGAGTACATTAAAGAGATACAATATATACATTAACAAAGGAGAAAGGTATGACTTACATAAATAAATTTATTATAGGAGCACTATCAGTAGTAGTGGTATTGGTAGTGCTAATGTGCGTTGCTACTGCACAAGAAGGTTGTAAAAACGGTGATAAAGTTATGGAGTACCTTAGTAGTAAGCATGGAGAATCAGTTATCTTTAGAGGTATATCAGCTAAAGGACACATAGTTCTGATACATTTTAATGACAAGTCAGGATCATGGACCGCTTCTATTATTAGACCACAAGATCCTACCTTAATGTGTGGTGTAGATAGTGGTGTGACAGGAGAATTGTTGCTGGATAACAAAGATAACTCCATAAAACAATTCTACAAGAAAAACGCACAGTGAATAGTAAAGAAATATTTGAATTAGTATGGACGGCAGCACACAATGATCCCACTTATGATATACATCGTGCAAAGGTTGTTGCATCTATGCACAAAATACCTGTAGCTACTATTATGAGAGTAGTTCAGCACGCTAAACGAGCACCAAAGGAAGCCAGTTGGGCTGGTGTTCTTAACAGTTTTAAACAATAGTATAAAGGAGAATATAATGTTAGATATCTCAACCAACTCTTTGAGTGATCTAAGTATGTACGATATTAACGTGCAAAGATATCCAATGTCTGTGATGGACCCTGCATTTTTTGTGGGAGTGCCTACCAATATGGGATATGCAGTAGTGCGTGACAACAACACAGTGCTAGGAGTTGTTGGTCCACGTACAAAACTTCACCCGTATAAAGATACTTGTGAGGTAGTGAATGAAGCGTTGTCTAATGACATGGATATTGATTTAAGTAATGCCAAAGTAACTAATCAAATATTTAATTCAGGTGCATACATGAAACGAACAATAGAGTTTCCTAATATGAGTATAGAACCAACGCTTAATGACATAGTAAATTTTTCTATAGTTCACTACGATAGCTACAACATGAAATGGGCAACGCAGATTATAGCTCAACCACGTAGACTAGTGTGCTTGAATGGACAAACTACCTCTGACTATACGATTAAATTTTATAGTAAGCATTCTTCTAATGATCCTGTATCTTTAAAAGAATTTTCAGCTACCCTTGAGGAGGCCGTGATCGACTTTCAAAAGCAGGAAGGTAAGTTTAAAACCATGATCTCAACACCACTGAATGTTGAACAAGCACATAATTTTATAAAGACATTCTGCTTGAGTCCAACTAAAATTGATCCTAATAATTACTCCAAACCTATGTATAATAAGTTACTCAGTTCCTATGATAAGGAAGAAAAGCTATCAGGCAATACTGTGTACACTCTATACAACGCATTAACTAGGTGGGGAACACACGCTGAAACTAAGGGTCAACAACACACTGTAGAGCGTCACCGTAATGCACGCATAGCTCAAGCTCTTAGGTCAAAAGAGTGGAAGGAATTGGGGCAGCTTAAATTGATAGAATACTAACACAAATTAATGAAGGGTAAGTATACATAAAATGTTAGACGAACATGAAGGAACTAGGATAACTACTAAGACACCTCTATATACTATTGATTGGTACATAAAATGGTTAGCCAGTATTATACTTATGTTAGGTATGATACTGACTGCTAATAATATTTATCCATTAAATTTGTTCTTTCATTTTATAGGTATAGGAGGTTGGCTAGTAGTAGGTATGCTATGGAATGATAGAGCACTGATAGTTATAAATACTTTTGCTCTAGCAACCTTAGCTTCCAGCATAGCAAGACTATACATTTTTTAATAGGTCCAACGTAGGACTAAATATAGATGGAGGATATATGGATACTGTAACTGTGTGGATGGCAGCAGGTTTTCTACTTGCTGCTTACAGCGTAATAGCTAATGACAGTGTTCAAACGCTGGGAACGTGGATAGCATCTAACAGTGAAAAGTTCAATTGGAAAATTCTTTGGCTATCAGCGTCGAGTTTATTAGTAGTTACTCTATGGTTAGGCTGGTATATGAACAACGGAGATATAAGCTATGGTAGACTAACTACGATACCTTTTCAGGAAGTGCAGTGGTATCACGCAACTGCACCTGCTTTATTACTTTTACTAACTAGGGTGGGTGTTCCAGTTTCAACATCCTTTCTAGTTCTGTCGGCCTTTGCATCAACCTTTGTCTTGGAGAAAATGTTAATGAAATCCATGATGGGATACGCAGTTGCAGCAGTTGCAGCTTACTGTATATGGCTGGCTATTACCAAGTATTTTGATGAAGGTAAACCTGTTAAAGAAAGTCATAAAAAATATTGGTATATAGGTCAGTGGTTTGCTACAGGACTACTGTTTTACACGTGGTTATCACACGACTTAGCTAATATAGCAGTGTTTTTACCAAGGCAAATTCCTATTGACGTGATGGTAATGATTAGTATTGTGTTTATTGTAGGGTTAGCATGGGTATTTCGTGAACGAGGTGGAAAAATTCAGGTAATAGTACTAGAGAAGAAACACACTCGTTATGTTAGGAGTGCGTGTTTAATAGATTTGTTTTACTTTTTTGTGCTTTGGTTCTTCAAAGAACTAAACAACATACCAATGTCAACTACTTGGGTTTTTGTTGGACTCTTGACAGGCAGGGAGTTAGCAATAGCTACACTAACTAACAAAGAAAGTTTTAAGAAAGTGTTTCCCTTAGTAGGCAAAGACTTTTTTAAAATGATGATAGGCTTAGGAGCATCGGTAGGTGTGGTACTTGGCATACACTATGTAATTATACCTAGTGGATATTAAGAAAGGAATAGTATAATGGGTAAGGCAGCATCCGAAGAACAAAAGAAAATTTTATCGGAGCGATTAGCAAAAGCACGTGCAGCTAAAAGAAAACCTTCTAACGCCAGCATACACGAAACTATACGTAACTTACCTGACAGTCATCCTGTTAATGTAACTAAAGTTAAATCATGGATAAAATATAATGAAGAAATGTTACATTCTCTTGTAGTATCTGCAAGGAGTGACGCTGCAATTAAAAGAAAAGTTAACAATGAAATAAATATTCTCTCTATGTATATACATAATATGAAATTCTATCTACGTACTGGTCTATGGTTGGATAGTGTGTACGGTAAAGACAGGGAGAATAAGGTAGTAAAAAAATGTACTGTAATGGCATATGATGATGACGGCTATGCTAAACGCAGCGTAGGTGTACACTATCCTGACATCGGTTTATATACACAAGAAATGAAACAGGAAGATGAATTGGAGAAAGTATGAGGCCCATATCAATAAAGAAATTAGTCAAGCTCTACATCAAATCTCCTGAGTTTAATCGTTTACGTGATAGAACACAGCTAGATTATAAAAGATTTTTAAAAGTATTGACTAAAACATTTGGGGATAAAACAGCCAATAGCATATCAGGTAAGGACGCACGCATTGCCTATGAAGAATGGGTAGAGAGAGGTATCCAACTAGCTAACCACGTATCTGTGGTAGCTGGAAGAGCGTACAGATATGGTCTAGATATGGAGTATGTAAATAACAATCCTTTTGTATTGGTTAGGAAGATCACACCTGTATCTCGTAATGTCACATGGACAGAAGACCAGGTACGTTCCTTCCTGAACATAGCCTATGGTGATTTTGTGTACCGTAATGTAGGACTAATAGTACAGATGGCATATGAGTGGTGTCAGCGTGTTGGTGATATGAGAACACTTGAATGGAGGTGCATAGACTTTGACAATAAGAGGTTAGACCTAGTTCAGTCTAAGCGTGGTGCCATAGTACACCTACCTATATCAGAGCCTCTACTTGAAATGCTAGAGGAACAGCGCAGTGACTTTGACTTCCAAAAATACGTAGCACCTATGCCTACACCTTTTGATGGTGAGTACAAACCTTTCTCTATGGAACGGTTGTCCAAGATTGGCAGAAAGATAATGCGTCAGGCTAACTTACCAGAAGAATTACGCTTGATGGATCTACGTAGAACTGGTACAACTGAGATGGTGGAGGCTGGTGTACCATTACCACAAATTATGTCAGTGACAGGTCACGCTAATCCTCAGTCAGTAAAACCATACATTAAAAATACGTATCTTAGTGCTAACAGTGCACTGACTGCACGACAGCAATTTAAGGAGTAATGATATGTCATCTAGTAATTTAACTAAAAGACAACAGTACATTAAAGAGTATGAACAAAGGCTGGAAGTTATAGAGAAAAGAAGAGAGTACTATCAAAGACCAGAAGTTAAAGAGAGAAGAAGAAAGTACCAGCAAAGACCAGAAGTTATAGAGAAAAGAAGAGAGTACTATCAAAGACCAGAAGTTAAAGAGAGAAAAAGAAAGTACCAGCAAAGACCAGAAGTTAAAGAGAAAAAAAGATTATACGCTCTTAAAAATAAAGATCTATTTAACAAACACAGAAACGAAAGAAAAACAAAAACAAGAAAAGTTTCTTCATATAAGGATATTACTAGAGAATGGGCTTCTGATAGAAGAAATAGGTTAAAACATAGTTGGAGAAGAAGAAAAAATTTAAATGTTTCATTTGATCTGACATTAGAGGATATACTAGAACTAGTACCTAAAGATTTAAAATGTCCTGTTTATAAAAAGCCCTTTGTTTTTAATAGTAATAGTGAGTGGAATATGTCTTTTGACAGAATAAATAACAGTAAAGGGTACGTTAAAGATAATGTAGTTGTAGTTTCAATGAGGGTAAATGCTATAAAGAATGTAGCCACTGTAAAAGAAATGTATCAAGTCGCAGACTTTTATTATGAGATAGAAAAGAATAGAGGATTAATTGGCTAGTTAAAGTACGAAAACGAGGTGCATTTCGTAGTTGGACAAATGGAATTGTCTCGTAACATCAATGAGTTAAGTAGTGGTGTAATAAGTATGTACATACAAGTAAACTGGTGTTACACCAAACTATTTTAAGGAGTATAAGAAATGCTTAACTTTATACAAAACATAGATGTAACAGAAGGAAACACAGTTCGTATGGACTGTCCCGAATGTAGAGGACGCAAGACATTTACTGTGTCCAATATACATGGGCAATTATTATGGAACTGCTATAAAGCATCTTGTAGCATTAGTGGTACAAACAAAGTGGGTATGTCTACACAGTCTGTGTATAAAAAATTAAATAGTATGGATACTATTAATGTAAATACTTTTTATATGCCTGAGTATATTATACCACTAGAAGAAGCCAGCTATAAAGCAGTAGAATGGGCTGAAGGATGGGGTTTAGATGCCAATAAGTATTGCCTGATGTACGATATAAAAGAGCACAGAGTTGTATTCCTAGTTAAGTATGAGGGTGAAGTAGTAGATGCTACTGGCAGAGCAGTAGGTAAACGTATACCTAAATGGAAAAGATATGGTAATAGTGGGTTGCCTTACACATACGGAAGTGGTAAGGTAGCTATTGTTGTGGAGGACTGTGTTAGTGCAGCTATCGTTGGAGGAGATCGACATACAGGGATAGCTTTAATGGGAACTTCCATGTCCAATGAACAGAAGCAGTATTTAGCACAGTTCTCCACAGCAGTTATAGCATTAGATCCTGATGCCGTAAGAAAATCGCTAGCCATATTAAAGGAACTACGTAGTGTAGTTAAAAATGTTACAGCATTAAAACTACACGATGACTTAAAGTATCGTAATAAAGAAGACATGGATGCAATATTAAGTATTTGAAAGGAGAAGTTATGGAACTTTCTCTAATAAGAAATCTTATGGAAAGGGATTTTTACAATAACAACAAAGGAACACGGTGTCCCGATAGACTTTTCACTAGAGATGTACAGAAAATTAAACACATAATAGATGACGCTATGGAAAAGTATGATCGTAGTGTGTCTCCAGAGGAAGTTGAGGCACTCTTTCTTGTAGCTAATCCTACTCTTACAACAGCGCAGAAAACTGTTTACAATGATACGTTTAGTAATCTTAAAAAAATACCATTGATGGATTCAGACATAGCACGTGACGTGCTTAGTACTTTGTTCCGTCAGGTGGTAGGAGAAGATGTTGCTAACTTAGGTTTTGATTTTGTTAATGGTGACATAACTACACTGGAACCTTTAAGAAATATACTAGATACATATTCTGATGATTTTATCCCTAGCGTACAAGTTAAGTGGGATACTACTGACATGGTAACTGTTATAAAAGAAACTAGTATGGAGCCTCAGTGGAATTTCAACATCAGAAGTCTGGCAAAAAGAGTAGCTGGAATAAGTAAAGGACAACTTGTAACGGTAGGTGCCAGAACCAACACAGGTAAGACTAGTTTCCATGCTAGTTTAGTTATGAGTGCAGGGGGATTTGCAGATCAGGGTGCTCGTGTAGGGGTACTGTGTAATGAGGAGTCAGTTAACAGGGTAAAGTCTAGATATATAAATGCATCACTTGGAATGATGGGTACAGATATTCTTAAAAATACAGATGTTAATTTAGCTACATATAAAGATAAATCTCGTAACGTAAATATTGCAGAAGCATCTAATAGAAATATGGATTGGGTAGAAGCTGTGTGTAAAAGTTACAAGCCTGACATTTTAATATTAGATGTTGGAGATAAGTTTTCTAAAATTTCTAGCACGATGAGCACACATGAATTGCTAAAACAAAATGCTATTCACGCAAGACAGATAGCTAAACAGCATGAATGTGTTATATTCTATATGTCCCAGTTGTCAGCAGAAGCAGAGGGACATGTTGTTCTAGATGCCTCTATGATGGAAGGATCTAAAACAGGTAAAGCTGCTGAAGCAGATCTTATTTTACTGTTAGCTAGAAATGCTATAACTGAAGTAGGCAAGGATGAAGAAGATCCTGAAAGACATATTACAATAGCTAAAAATAAATTGACAGGTTGGCATGGTGTGATAACATGTGAATTAGATAACAAGATAGCACGATTTACAGCATAAGGAGAAACATATGGTAAATATATTTAAACCAAAAGACGATTCAGAGGAACAAATATTTTACCCCTTTGGACCTGTCATGGGGTATAAGAAACTTAGTACACAGTTTGTGCGTGACATGAATGCGTTTTACGAAGAGGAGCCACATATATTAAAAGACTATTCAGATCAACTAGTGGGAAAAGTCAGGCAAGAACTATTCTTTACAGAAGCAATGCGTGATCTTTTCCTAAAAGAAATAAAACAATTTGTAGGTAGCTATAACAATACTGCTACATATCGTAATTCGTATGGTCGAACTATGCTGGACGTGAATAACTTTAACTACTCTGTTCAATTTATTTCAGGGTGGTTAGTAAGGCAGTTTGAAAATGATTACAATCCGTTGCACTTACATACTGGGTGTAGAATGTCTTGTGTAGGCTACCTTAAATTACCTGATGGAATAGAGAATGAATGGGAAGAAGATTACAAGGATCATCATCCTTCTCATGGGCATATACAATTTGTACACGGTACTGCCAGTACATATAGTGCTACAAATTTTATGGTTAAGCCACGAGTAGGAGACTTCTTCTTATTTCCCAGTGAGTTATTTCATTGTGTATATCCTTTTAAAACAGTGGGAGAACGTAGATCTTTTAGTGCAAATTTTAATTTTGTTGAAATACCTAAAGAGAAGGAGAGCGCAGATGGAAACAGTATCGCATCCTTGGTCGGACATGAAAGTGCGTAAGGAAATGAAACTAACCCTAGATGTAGAGAACACTGTTGTAAAAAGAAATGGTAAAATGCATCTAGATCCTTTTGAACCAGAGAATACATTAGTTATGGTAGGTATGCTGGATGACTTTGGTAACGAAACTATAGTTACTTTTGATCACAGTGAAGTAGCAGCAACAGCAGAGGGACATACAATTGTTCAGGATATGCTGGATAAAGCAACTGTCTTAATAGGACATAACATAGGACATGATCTTGTCTGGCTATGGGAATCAGGATTTAAATATACGGGTTCTGTATTTGACACTATGATGATGGAGTACCTTGTTCAGCGGGGTATAAAACAACCGTTATCATTAGAAGCATGTGCAGAACGGTACGAATTAGATACTAAGAAACAAGACACACTAAAAGAGTACCTAAAGAAAGGGACATCAGTACGTGACATACCTCATGCCGAACTCTCTGAGTATTTAAGTGCTGACTTGCACGCCACTCAGCAACTAGCCCATAGGTTAAATATAAAATTGAATAGTGATAGTGATATTGGTTTAAGTAATATAAGATACTTAACAAATATGATGGTTCTTAACTTGGCTAAAATATACATGCGAGGTTTCAAAGTTGACCGTGATGAATTGGAAAATGTTCGTGTCACATTTGAGGAAGAACGAAAGGATATTCTAGATTATCTAGATAAAAAAGTACGTAGGCTTATGGGGGATGTTCCTTTTAATCTGAGTAGTCCAGAACAATTATCTACATTAATATACAGTCGCAAGCCTAAAAATAAAACTATATGGATGAATGCACACGAACCATATATGTCTAAGTTTAATTTTCAAAATTTAATTAAAGAGCAGACACATGTAGTATACAAAGCTAAGTTACAAAAATGTTCAGTGTGTTACGGGTCTGGAAAAATTAGAAAGGAAAGGAAAAATGGTTTACCGTATAAAAAAGCTACGAAATGTAGCTTCTGCTCTGGTAATGGTTATCATACTATGTATAGTAACGATATTGCTGGTTTAAAATTTACTCCACCAAGTGCAAAATGGGCTACAGCTAGTGGTTTTTCTACAAATAAAAATAAGCTGGAAGTACTTGCTAGTTTTGCACGCAGTAAAGGAATGATAGATGCCCTAACATTTCTAGAGAAAGTACAACGTCTTTCTGCACTAGAAACATATCTATCTTCTTTTGTAGGGGGGATTAACAATAACATAAAATCAGATGGAATGTTACACGTCAGACTTAATCAACATATGACTGCTACAGGAAGACTAAGTGGCAAGGAACCTAACATGCAAAACATGCCACGTGGAGGTACATTTCCTGTTAAGCGTGTGTTTATATCCAGGTTTGACAATGGTAGAATACTTGAAGCTGACTTTGCACAACTTGAATTTAGAGTAGCTGCATTCTTATCACAAGATCCCGTAGCTATAAAAGAAGTTACTGAAGGATTTGATGTACATGCCTATACTGCTAAAGTAATTAGTGATGCAGGACAGCATATGTGTAGACAAGAAGCTAAAGCACATACCTTTGCACCTTTGTATGGAGCTAGTGGGTATGGTAGATCTAAAGCTGAAGCTACTTACTATACGCACTTCAATGATAAGTATTCTGGTATTACAAAATGGCATCAGTCGCTTGCCAAAGAAGCACTTAATAGTGGTAAAATTGGAACACCATCAGGTAGAGAGTTTGCATTTCCTGATGTAGTTCGTGGTCCCAGAGGAAGGATTAGCCACTTCACACAGATTAAAAACTATCCAGTACAGTCATTTGCTACAGCAGATATAGTACCAATAGCATTACATTGGTTTGATGACATGCTCAAGTACAGAGAATCATGTGTAGTAAATACTGTGCACGATAGTATAGTTATTGATGTTCACCCTAAAGAACTCGATTGGGTTCTAGGTGTGGTTGCCGATATCAATCACAATATCAAGGGTATGATACATGATTGGTTAAAGGTGGATTTCAATGTTCCGCTTCTTTTAGAAGCAAAAATAGGCCAGAATTGGCTTGACATGAAAGACGTTGCGTAGTATAACTATACTCTTTTGAAAACTGTATGAGGAGATACAAAATATGACAATGACATCAGCAGTAGCAACAATAGATACCAACAACTTTGACGTTATGGCAAAGGCAATGGGTATAACAGCAGATGCTAACAAACAGAGTAGAAGTACCTTGAGTAGATTACGTATAAGTCATTCACCCATAATGGGTGAAGCAGAAGTAAAAGGTAAGAAAGTTAACATGGAAGTTATATCTGGAGGACAGTATAAACTGGATGTCCCTGATGGTTCACAATCTAAGTTAGAAGCAGGATTATACTATGCTCCTGCTGTTAACATACAAACTTTCTTACAGCGTTTTATGTACAAGAGATTTATAAAGTCCGCTGGCACAACTCCAAATAGGTTTGTTAAAACTGTTATGGGTGAATCTTTGTACGTAGATCTTAAAGACAATGATGGTGGTTTTAATTGTGGAAAACCTTCAGGTTGGATTAAAGATTTTAAAGCTCTTCCTGTATCACAACAAAATTTAATTAAGGAGATAAAAAGAACTCGTGTAATTTTGGGTCTTGTTAGCTTTGATTCCTTAGTGGATGAAAAAGGAAATGACGTTGAAGGATCTGAAGAATATAAAGTACCTTTTATATGGGAAGTAGATAGTCGTAATGCCTTTAAGACATTAGGTGAAACGTACAATGTATTTAATAAAAAGAAACTATTACCTATATCTCACTACATTAACTTAGGTACAGAGGAAAAGAAATTTCCTAACGGTAGTAGCTTCTATCAACCAACAGTAGTAACAGACTTCACTACTAGTATACCCATTAATCAATCTGACCATGACACCTTTAGAGATTTTATGGAATGGGTAAATGGATATAACGAGTATATACTAAAAGAGTGGAATGAAAAGACTACTGACTTATCCAGAGATGATCAGCAGGTTGTTGATAAGTTTCACGATGTAGATGAAGAAGTACCCTTCTAATGAATCATCCTGCTGAACTGACGCTAGCGAAATACATGACCGATGCAGCTAATGGTGATGCCATTATGTCTGATGAAACTATTAAAAAAATAGGTGAGGATATTGTAGATGCGTTAAAGCGTCAGTTTGGTGGGGGTACTAAGCGAGGGAAATTTGGATTAAGGATGTCAAATATAGGCAAACCTTCATGCCAATTGTGGTTTCAAAAGAACCAACCTAAAAAAGCAGCACCCCTACCGAGCAACTTTGTAATGAACATGATGCTAGGAGATGTAGTAGAAGCTATATTTAAAGGATTGTTAACCGAAGCTAAAGTAACCTTTGGAGATTCAGAGAAGGTAGAGTTAGAAATACCTGAAGAAAATATTAAGATAAAAGGCACATACGATATATCTATCAATGGTGCTGTGGATGATATTAAGTCTGCATCAGATTGGTCTTATCGTAATAAATTTAAATCCTTTGCTACAGTAAAAGAACATGATTCCTTTGGTTATGTTGGTCAACTAGCTGGCTATGCATTGGCGTCAGGATTAAAACCTGGTGGATGGTGGGTAGTTAATAAAGCTAATGGCAGTTTTAAATATATTTCTGCTGATGGTATTGACATGATGAGGGAGAAGTACAATATAGATAAGACTGTTAAAGATGTAAATAGTGAGGAGCTTATACGATGCTTTGATCCTATTGATGAAATATTTAATGGTAAAGCAACAGGCAATAAAATATTAGGCAATGAGTGTAGCTGGTGTTCTTACAAACATGCCTGTTGGCCTACCCTACAAGAACTGCCAGCATTAAAGTCACGTGCAAAAGAACCTAAAGTTGTTTCGTATGTGCACATTGAGGAGGAAGCTAATACATGAAATCTTTTCCTGAACAGGAGTATCTTAACGCTAATCCAGATGTTAAGGAAGCTGTTATGAATGGAGAGTTTGCAAGTGGAGAAGCACATTTTCTTATTTATGGACAATGGGAAAATCGTGCTGGTGCACCTGAAGATGATATAGAATTTGAACAAAGCTATCTAGGTGCTAATCCAGATGTTAAGGAAGCTGTAACGAAAGGACATTTCCGAAACGGCAGACATCACTATGACATATACGGTAAGGATGAAAATAGAGAAGGGGTTATCTGATGGACAATGAATTGGAGCATTTAGAGAGTGCCATTAGAGAAGCTGAAAAACAATTAGCTGATATGAAAAAGGAGTATAGGGAGAAACGTACATCATCTCTGCGTGCTGCACTGGAAGCTCGTAAAGATATTGACGCAACAATACGAGATGAGCTAAAGTCATTGGGCTATACAAATAGTCCAGCGTACATATCTGGATGGAGAAACTTTTAACAAGTGATGAACTATTCCAGGTATGCACATGCTAGGAAGTATGGGTATCGGTCAGGCTTAGAAAAGAAACTCGCAGATGAATTAAAGATTCTAAAGATAAAGTTTTCTTACGAGAGTCTTAAAATAGAATGGGAGGATCTTGCCTACCGTACCTATACTCCTGACTTCATACTAAACAACGGTATAATAATAGAAACAAAAGGTATGTTTACAGCAGCAGACAGACGTAAGCATATTCAGATAAAACGTCAGCATCCCATGTTGGACATACGCTTTATCTTTGAGAACAGTAATAGAAAACTACGTAAAGGAGCTAAAAGCACCTATGGTCAGTGGTGTTACAAGTACAGCTTTCGCTTTAGTAACAGGATTGTTCCTGAAGATTGGCTAAAAGAAAAAGGAAAGAATAGTTACGGAAAATTTATACCTTTTAATGGAGATAAAAGGAGAATAAGATGAAGGAATCTTTACCTACAGATTTTGAACCTAATGATTTTGCAATACGAGTACGGCCCCATATGCTAGGAGATATATGGGATGGTGCTGTAGATATTAGTATAATGTGGGATGGTAGTAATGTATTATCAGAGGATGACTTTGTAAACCTAATGCACTTAACTAAAATGATATGTGCATCTGTTCCTTTAATGGAAGATAATCCTCATTTTAGAAATAACATTAGTGATTTTGTTGACAGTGTTTACGATCATGTAGGTAAAGATCCTGACATACAGGAATCCACTAAACCCATAGCAGAAGTAGTAGCACGCGAAGGAAATGTAATTAAACTATCTTTCAATACTAAAACGAAAGGATCAGCATAATGGGTGTATTAACTATAGATGGGCATACCATAGATACAAATGAACCAATACCTTTCACACTTGCCACAAAAGAGGATATGGTTAACAGCCCTCCTCACTACAATCAACACGGTGTAGAATGTATAGATGCTATCAGGGCTGCTACAGATAAAGGTTATAAGTATTATTTGCAAGGTAATATAATAAAATACTTATGGAGATTTGATTACAAGGGTAAGCCAGTAGAAGATCTTAAAAAAGCTAAATGGTATTTAGAAAAATTGATTGAGCATGTAGATAGTTAATGAAATTAAAAGTATATCTCACTATAAACATTGATGCAGAAGAGTATCCTATACCTACTGATGGAGATGTAGCGTCCGAGATAGATGACGCATTACGTGAGTATCTACATGACATAGAAGGAGTAAGTGTAGCTGCATTAAAAATTGTTTCGGAGGGATAGATATGCACAATAATAATTATTTAACTTCAGACTATCAAAATTTTATTGCCTTATCGAGATATGCGAGATGGAAAGAGGATGATCAAAGAAGAGAAAGTTGGTTGGAAACTGTTGAAAGATATTTTAATTACTTAGAAAATTATATCTATAACGAATACGGTTATACACTTCCGTACCAATTGAGAGAAGAGATAGAGAGTGAAGTATTATCTTTAGGTGTTATGCCCAGTATGAGAGCTTTAATGACTGCTGGAGCACCTTTAGATAGATGTCATGTACCTAGTTACAACTGTTCCTACATGACAGTAGATACACCACGAGTATTCGATGAATGCATGTACATATTAATGTGTGGTACAGGTGTAGGATTTTCTGTGGAGAAAGAGTACACAAATAAACTACCTACAGTGAATGAAGAATTAGAAAATACAGATACAGTAATTAAGGTAGGAGATTCACGAGAGGGTTGGTCTAAAGCCTTCAGAGAGCTTATAGCTATGCTGTACGCTGGTCTAATACCTAAATGGGATGTGAGTGCTGTGAGACTAGCTGGTGAGAGGCTAAAGACATTTGGAGGTAGGGCATCTGGACCGGAACCACTAGAAAAACTATTTACATTCTGTGTAGATAAATTTGTAGAAGCAGAAGGACGTAAGCTAACCCCATTAGAATGCCATGACATTATGTGCAAGATAGGACAGGTTGTTGTGGTAGGTGGTGTACGACGAAGTGCATTAATAAGTTTATCAGATATAGATGATGAACAGATGCGCCATGCTAAAGCAGGAGAATGGTACGAGTATGAGGGCCAACGTTCAATGGCTAATAATAGTGTAGCTTATGCAGAAAAGCCTGACATTGGCATCTTTATGCGTGAGTGGTTGTCCTTGTACGAAAGTAACTCAGGAGAACGTGGTATATTCAATAGACAATCAGCACAGATACAAGCAGCTAAAAGTGGCAGACGTAATACTAATCATGTATTTGGTTGTAATCCTTGCTCTGAGATTATCCTACGTCCCTATCAATTCTGTAATTTATCAGAAGTTGTTGCACGTGAAACAGACACACTAGAGTCCTTAAAAAAGAAAGTAAGGTTAGCTACTATATTAGGTACTCTACAATCTACTTTAACTAACTTTTCATATTTACGTAAGATATGGAGAGAAAATACAGAAGAAGAAAGACTATTAGGTGTATCTCTTACAGGTATAATGGATTGTTCCTTGCTTAATGGCAAACAGATATCTTTACCAACAGTACTAGAAGAACTTAAAATGGTAGCTGTAGATACCAATAAAGATATGGCTGAAAAATTAGGAATTAATGTATCCACTGCTATTACCTGTGTTAAACCTTCAGGTACAGTATCTCAGTTAGTAGACAGTGCTAGTGGTATTCACGCTAGACATAGTAAGTATTACATTAGAACAGTGCGTGCAGATAACAAAGATCCTATAACAAAATTTATGGTAGATATGAAGATACCAAATGAACCAGATGTAAGTCAGCCAGATAATACTACAGTGTTTAGTTTTCCTATGGTAGCACCACTAGGTGCGATATTAAGAAATGACATGTCTGCTATAGAACAATTAAACATGTGGTTAAAATATCAAACGCATTGGTGTGAGCACAAACCATCAGTTACTATATCCGTTCGTAATGATGAATGGATGGAAGTAGGGGCATGGGTATATGATCACTTTGAAGATGTCTCTGGCATTAGCTTTCTGCCTTATAGTGATCATTCATATGAACAAGCACCTTATCAGGAAGTAGACAGAGAAACATGTTTAGAAATGGTAGCTCATATGCCAGAGCGCATAGATTGGAGTAGGCTATCTGACTATGAAAAAGAAGATAATACTTCAGGAGGAAGAGAGCTAGCGTGCACAGCAGGTGTTTGTGAAGTTGTGGATCTGGTTGCATAGGGAGAGTAGAATGAAAAGAGTACTTAATAAAAATGATGCCCCTTTAAAAATACAAGTTAAAAAGGGGTACGATGCTTTTCATAGAGGGTTTAGATTTACTAATCCCTACAAGTATAACTCTATGCAATACAGGGAATGGGAAAGAGGTTATAACACAGCATACTTTGAACAACTAAAAAGGATAAAGAATGAGGAACAGTCTAGAGAAATCAGCTATTAACTGGTTAAAGGAGAGATATGCGATGTTAGATTTTAACGACTATCAGAAGATAGCTAAAACTACAGCTATATATCCTGATGAATATAAAATTATATACCCTGCTCTCGGCCTTGTTGGAGAAGCTGGAGAGGTAGCTAACAAGGTTAAAAAAATTGTAAGAGATGGGGAGGATAAAATGTCTTCCGATTGGAAGCAGCAGCTAGCATCTGAGATAGGAGATGTACTATGGTACTGCGCTGCACTGGCTTCCGATTTAAATATGTCATTAGGTGCTATTGCTTCACAGAATAAAGATAAATTAGAAGCTAGATTAAAGAAAGGTACATTACAGGGTAGCGGAGATAAACGTTAAAATTTATCTATAGCGTCTGAGTAATGTTTTACCTAGACGCGTTGCCCTACTAAGATGATCGACATTAGGTTCCGCTTGTTGCATATTTGCTACAGTATCACCATGCATTTGTGAATATACAAGTTCTGCTAGTTCTCTTCCCCTAGCTCCTAGCGACATCCAACCTGCTCTACTAAAATGTGTTGGTCCTCCTTCTGTGTGTAGTACCCTGTCTCTATTTTCTGCTATTTGCTTTGCCACTTCATTTAAACCATTCAAAATTTCCTTTATCTCGTTTTTTTGTTCTACAGGGTGTAGTTTCTTATACGCTTCAGACGTAACAAGTCTAGTTACGGATTTCTCTACTAGTGGTCCTAGAATATTATTTATCTTTTGAGTAGCAGTTTTATCTGGTGCTTGTACCGTAACTTGATAGACTTTCATACCGTGTTTTTTAAGTTCTGCTTCTACAATGTTGTATTCATTACGTGTTGATGTGCCAAACAAACCTCGTAGCAAAGGATTTTGTTTGTACTGTGGATCACCTCTTGTAGAACGTTCTCTAACAGGTAGATCCTGTGCTAGCCCAGGTATTCTGTACTTGTATCTATTTTTTACTGCACTAACAAATCTTTCTGTGAAGCCTTGACCCTCTGGTTGAGAAGGATCTCTCTCTATAGCTTCAGTGTCACTGTAAAAAGACAGTATATCTTTAACAAATCCTAGACCAGTTAATGGTCTACCTGTCACGTCACCAAAATAGTTACCAAACTTATCTGCTAATTTCTCAGCAGCTACATTATCTACTCCAGAAGATCCTGATCTCACAAGATCTCCTGCAATCTCAAGTGTCATTTCTACAAGGTCTTCTGTCGTTGCAGAATAATTACCTGTTCTCCAACTAATACCAGTAAAGTCTCTAAGAAATTGTGGAAGATCTATATTAGTAGACATTGGTTGGTCAGTAGTATAATTCTTCCATAGGTGATAAAATAATCTTCCTATAGCTAGATTAGCACCGAGAGGCCAATACCTTGTCATGTCCTCTACTCTACCATTATCAGCTTTTATTGCTGTTGCAGGAATAACTTCATTATTTTCATCTAAATACGCTGCATATTTTACACTGGCAACAAAAAGGCCAAGTCCAACGGCTCCTTTAGCCAAACGATCACGTGCTATTTGTTGTTCCATTGGATTAGTGGCTTCTATCATCTCATCACCATGTCTCTTTAATATTTTGTTAACAACAAGAGGAAAAGTATTTATTGTAGTTTTACCCAATTCAGTAACCAATCCAGCAGGACTGTATGTTAGTTGATGTGCGATAGCATTTACTGTGAATCTGGCAAAAGGAAACTGACCTGTTCCTACAGCAGGAACAAAGGGAAGCATCTCCACAAAACGCACAGTGGCATGTCCTACACCCTCTAATACTCCACCACCTTGTGCAACAGATCTTGGCATAGCAGCAAAGGTAGCTTTTAGTGATTCACGCACAGAGTTCTTTAGTACAACTGCGGGTAATTCCAAATCTTCTGCTACAAACTTATCAAAAGTATAGCCTAGTCTTCTTAACTGTCTATCTACATGGGCTGCAAATACAGCACGTCTACCATATATATCCACCATCATATTATTGTGATTTGCTAAAGTAGAAAACTGACTTAATCCTGCATTAGCATCAAAACCACTCATGGAGCGATCAATGGTTCTTGCAAGATTTGGATTATGTTTTAACATGTAATCTGTCATTTCTTGAGCTAACTGTGGATCATCTAAAAATAGAAGAGGAGCTAGTGTATCTTTTATCACTCCAGAAAGTCCGTTTTTAAATCCACCCCAAGATGCTTGTCCTGTTGCCAGAGAACCGTATGCTTTTCCCATGTGGTGTATTGCAGTTTCTATTGCATTTGCACCAACTTGTAGCGTTTGAGTTGTAAAAAGAGATGCTATATTAGCTACTGTAGTTCCCAGTTGTATAACTGCCAATGCCCTACTTTCACGATCTAACCATTTTGCACCCTGATATGCTTTATAGAACCAGTTGCTAGATACTGTGTGTTTCTTTTGTGTTAACTCATCTAAAGCTGCTGCAAAGTTTGGATTTGCTTTTCTATATTTTTCAATTCTTTTTCCTAATGGGGATAGAGCAGCAAGTCCTCTACCAGCTTCGGACCAAGATACTGCTGCCATAGCTTCAAAAGTATCTTCATCTATTCCCGATTTTACTAAAGCCTTCTGCAACAAATCAGGATCTAAATTTTGACCTTGCACAGTTCTAGCAAGAACTCGAACCATCTCATTAGCTTTTAAGGTAAGAAAACTCTCTAATGACATTCCTACTTTATTAGCTAATTCTTTAACACGTCCAGTTGCTTCATAGTCTTTAAATATAGTTTCTGCAACATTAGCAAGTCTAGTTAGAACTTCATTTTTAACTTTAGTATCTAGTAGATCTATGTTATCTACCTTACCTAATTCATCTAACATTCTCTTACCATCTATAGGACTTGTTAAAGTAGTTGATAGTACCTCATCCTCGTCAAATAATTCACCTTGTTGTTTTCTATTAATATTTTCTATAACTTTGTCGGATACAATCTTATCTTTTTCTGTTATTTTATACTTTTCTTTAGCTTTTTGTATAGCCTTCCTTCTTTTATCCACACGGCGCACAACATCTGCGTAACTACTTTTTTCAATTTTGCCATAACCTAATCCTCCTACAGTACCGGCAATAGCTCCACTAACAAGTGCCTGTGTTGGATCTATCTCCACATCTGGATAATCAAGATTCGCCTGTTGTACTCGTTGTAATCCTACATTTCGTAAAACTTCTCCTGATCCTTCAACACCTGCTCCTATTACTGCACCTCTTTTAAATCCTATTTTCTTTGCTTGCTTCAATGCTGCATCTCTACCTTTTGATATTAAAGTTTTTTTAACAGTTTCTACTGCCGCTTTTGAGAATAATTTTCCAATTCCTCCTGTTAACAGTACAATAGGATCAGATACATTATACCACAAATAGTCTAATAAAGCAGATGTAGTAGCCCCACCACCCGCCTGAAAAAAATTAGGTATATTATTTTCTACATCAATATATAGATCTACTAAGTTATCTCTATCTTCTACTGTAGCACTTCGTATCCAGTCTATCTCGAATCCTAAGTTAATAAAGTTACTTTCTAACGCCCTTTTATATGTAAGAAACCGTTCAAAATACTCTTCATTACTCTGTTCTGGTTTTTGTTTCCCCTCTTCTCCGTATCTAGCCGTAAAAAATTTACGTAGTAATTCCATTCTGTTTTCATCGTCCGACCACTCTTTTACAGATACCATAGATACCTCGTCTATCATCTGTTCTCTAGTTATTTTTTTAGGAGAAATTAAATCTCGTCTTTTAGGTGCTATAGCTTGAGGAGGTAAGTCCCTAGCAACTCTTTTTGAAATGGGTTCTGGTGGAATAATATTTAACTCGTCGTGTTCAATTTCCGCAGACAGATACTCAAAATCTGGCAGATTTAAAGGATTATCAGATGATATCTCTTTAAAAGTAAGCTGACCTCGATGATCTAATTTTTGATTTAACAACCTGTCCATACTCCTGTCTAATAGTTGTTCATTATCATCATCATCTTGACCAAGCTCACGTTCTTCATCCTCGTCAGGTTCTATCCACTCAAAATCTGGCAGATTATCATTTGTAAGAGACTCTTGCATCATCTCTGCCATCTTAACTTCCTCCTATCTCTCTTTTTGATAATCTATTCAGAAAAAGTTCATATTCAGCTTGACTGAGAGCACCTTGATCAGCACGAAATTTGTTTCGCCTTACTTTAGCATATAGTGCTTTATATGCTTTACTGTCTTTGCCAGCGTTAAGTGCTGCTTTAGCAGCAGATATGTATTCATTTATAACACCAGAGTACTCTAAAGAACCTATAAGCGTATCTACCTGCTTAGATACAGAAGCACCACTCTCTCTTTTTATGTTCATTCTTTTTTCAGATACATTGTCTCCCACTCCTTTCCCTATTCCCACAGGGGTTTGTATCCACGGCCCCTCTGGATACTTTTTACGGAAATCTGCATCGGCTTTACGTCTTTTTATGAGTTCAGGTCTTAAGTAAGTGTCTACATATGAAATTGCTAGTTGATCCCTGTTTGGAGCAGTTAGAATCATTTCTATTCCCTTCTGAACATTCTTCATCTTTTCTAAGTTGTTTAGCATCTCCACCCGTCCTTCATCTACCATCACTACTTTACCAGTTACTGGATTCCACAAAGGTTGTAGTCCATCCTTTGTTTTGTAAGTTTGATCAGTATACTGGTGCATTAACCGTACCTGAGTCATCATAGTTGATCCTCGTATTTGGCCTCCTGAGCTAGAGTCTCTAGCATCCCAGTACAATTTTATTCTTTGCAATGCCCCTTTTGCCTGTGTGCTATTCTCTCCGTGTTTACTTACTTCCCTCTGCCACGCTTCTTGTAGGCTGTCCATACTCCCACTTAGAATCCTGTTAGCATTTCCAAATGCTTCCATTTGTGTTTCAATATCTGTTTTTTTCTTTAGGAGTTTTATCTTGTCCTCCTCAGATAAATCGTCCCTCTGTAATTCTGCAGTTATACTTACAAGTTGTTTTACCAACCCCTCTTGTATCTTAGTTACATCTTGTATAACAGGATACGGTTTTTCTAATCCTGGTAATGCTACCTCTTCTGGCAAATCAGATGTATCCTGTTCAGAAATGCCTCCTCCACTAGTTATTAGAGACTCAGACAGTTCTTTTATTCTTGTAGGACCACCTACTCCCAACCATCTGCTCCATCCTCCAGCTTCTGACTCAGGAACTTTTACCTCTCTAACAGGAGCAGTAGCAGATTGTGCTAATGATCTTATCTGTGTCTGTGTAGGAAACCTATTTAAAGTGCCTATAGCTAAACCAGCATATGTAGCAGGAGATACATTAGCATTATTTGCCGCAGCTAGCAGATTAGTTGTTGCTTCTTCTGCACCAGCTACTCCATATTTACCAATAAAATTTCTTAATATAACATCGGAACCTGCTCCTATACGTGCTGCCATTCTTTCTGTTCTTTCTATATTTTGTCGTAAACGCTCCTCTCTCTGTTCATTACGTTGTATAGTACGTTCTGCACGTAACTTAGCAAGCATTTGTGTTTCTTTCTTTCCAGCTTCGATGTCTTTAGATATAACTTCGTTAGCACCTTCCGCTAATCCTGCTAATAAACCAGATGTAAAACCCATTACTGTCTCCTGCTCATTAATCCACCGTCAGTATCTTCTTCTATACCCATAATAGGTATATCTTCCGGTTGTTCTTCTGTTTCTATCTTATCCATCTTAGATAATAGTAGATTTGTATCTATAGACTTATCGTTATCTTCTTGATCCATACCGCTATTGTATTCTATACCAGCAGCATCTACTATAAGTAACATCATTTCCATTATAATAGGTAATGCAAGTATACCAGAATCAATACTGTGTATTCCTTCCATTACGCCAGACATTTGTATACTATTTGCTATTGTTGTTAGTGGAATACCTGTCTCTGCTACATCGAGTAACATATCAGAAAATTCATCAGATGAAGTACGTTCAATATAGTACTCTACTACATCTTTTGTACTAGTATAACGAGGAGGTTTTTGCCAAGGTCTATTACCTACTTCTGTTGTTAAGGACATACCTGGTATCGGAGCATCAAAATTTTGTTCATCCAGAGCCATTAATATTTCTCCTCTCTTCTTTTATAGATTTTAGGTACTGAGAAACTATATTTAATTCTGTCATATTTTTAGATTTGGTACTTGCTTCCTTACGTGCTAATAGGCCATTTCCTGTAGCTGTAGGTTTTGTATTGTCCTCTAACCTAGACATACTTTTATATACATTTTCTGTGTAATTTGTTCTCATAATAAAGATCCTTTATTTGTATACCATCACCCTTTAAATTTAGAACCAATAAATGCTGATCCCAATGTGCCAATTAACTTGCCTATAGCTGTTCCTGCTGCCGATGAAGATTGTTCCGCTGCTATATCTCTACGAGCTTGAGCATTTAGATTTGCTTCCGCTAAAGATGCAGCCCTGTCCAATTCATTTTCAGCAGACCTATATGCAAACTCAATTACGTCTGCATATTGCTGCCACAAATCATTATAAGCTGTATTAGATATATCTAACATTGCAGATGCATTTAACTCATTTACTCTGTTTTGTGCAGCAGTATCTGACGTAGCTATCTGCCTTCTCCATACAGCATTTGCCTGATCTATAACTAATCTATTTTGTGCATTAAACTGGTCACGCTGATTCTTTATTTCCTGATTAAATCGGTCAATTGTATTTGATTCACCGGCATTAAATTGATTTATAGAATTTCTCTGTGTAGCATTAAACTGACTAGTTTGTGTAATTAGGTTAGACATTAGTTGTCTTACTTGATTATCAGACGTTGCATTAAACTGTTTTCTTGCATTATCTGCAGCAGCATCAGTAAATAAAGACTGTATACGTTGTTGGGAATTAAATAATGTAGTTTGTTGATCGTTACTTAGCTCTGCCATTTCTTTTTGTAAAAATGCCTGTGATTCTTGAACAGCAGCCTGCTGTCTGTTGTTTAAATTAGTTATATCTATTTGTGATAAAGCAGCAGCTTCTGCCATGACAAGTGCTTGTGAATTACTAAGATTCTGTAGATCCATTGTATTAGCGGTTCTACTATTTTCTAATACTACTTGTTGTTCAGCAGTAAAATTCTTATCTGCAATGTCTGATATTTTAGCCGCATTGGTAACACGTGTTTGAAATTCTTGATCGTACTCCTGACCTAACGCAGCCGCACGTTGCTGTGCATAAAATGCAGCCATTGCCTGTTTATTGGATAAGTTTTGTGCTTCAAATTGTGCTTGTATCTGTGCATCTGCTTGTGCAATAGGAAGTGCAGATTCCATAGCTGCTTGTACAATAGCTTGTGATGCTATAGAGGAAGAACCTAACCCCCGTCTTACCATCTCAGCAGTTGCTGCTCTCATTGCACCAGCAGCCCAAGGTGGATTTACAGGATTACCAAATTCATCAACCGTATCAAATTGTTGTAAAAGTTCAGTTAGTTGTCCAGCTACTGTTGCTGATGCTGTAGGATTAGTAGACTCTGCAACTATCTGTTCTACAAAGGTAGCAGCAGCTTGTGCTTTAGAAGCAGCAGTTACTTTTTCTGCATCAGTTATAGCAGCACGTGTGGCAGCATCAGCTTTTTCAAAATCAGTATCTGATGCAGCTTCTAAATTAGCAACTCTTGATGTTTGTAGCTCTTCTTTAGTTGGTTTAGCTTTTGTAAGAGTTTTAGTAGCACCAGCAGTACCCTCAGTTACTCGACGTACATCATCTTCTGTTTCTGTAGTATCCATCACTTGTCTTGCAAATGCACGACCGATCCCCGCACCTGTTGGAGTAGGGGCTGGTGCAGCAGTAGCTTGAGGATCACCTAGAACCATACCAGCAAATGGGTGATTTAAAATAGTACCTCGTGGTGATATTCCTCCAGGTCCAGCAATTGTCTCTGCTCTAAGTCTTGTATCAGATGGTAGAGCAGGTCTTTCTAATCTAGCAGCAGATATATCAGCAATAGATGTTAAACCTTCATAAGGTGAAGGTTCTGGTACAAGTACTTGATCCCTTGGTCTATTACCAGTAAGCATTTCTTCATTACCAAATTGAATGAAATGTCTCTTTGCTTCTTCCAAACTAAAA
>VTLG01016355.1_pt1 | contig 35069 bp, 38 predicted proteins | sample 4694571 | NCBI WGS metagenome assembly VTLG01 (sample SAMN12604809, study PRJNA352737) | marine metagenome | biome: ENVO:00000447; feature: ENVO:00000209|ENVO:00000569|ENVO:01000036; material: ENVO:00002151; isolation source: viral sequences binned using virsorter ...
CCATTTTCCATAATACAATGAAAAAGGATACTACGCCCTGTAATAGCCGATAGACCAAAGATAATGCAGTCTTCAACTTCTCCATGATGTTTCTTAAGGTCATACAGATACTCCTTTCTTATTTGTGCGTATTCCGGTGGTATGTTTGCGTTTAAATATGCCATAATAAATCCTCATTTTATACTGCCCCAGTTGTCTCCCTCTTCATAATCTACTTTGTTGGGAACTTCAAGAGCCACAGTTGACTCCATTATTTCTCTAATTTTTTCTGCTTCTTTTTTATTTTGTATAGATATATCTAATTCATCATGCACTTGTAGATGTGGTATGATGCCTTCAGCGTGCAGGTCTATCATTGCCTTCTTTGTCATGTCAGCAGCTGATCCTTGTATCAATCTATTCAAAGCTTTGTATGTATATGCTCTTCTGATCCCTGGTCCGTGTTCCGCGAGCGCATCATCATGAGGCAATGGCTTGTGAATACCGAACTGGTTTGGCTCCCATAAATGAAACCTACACAATCGACCCAGCAACGTTCGCACTTTACCTTTACGCTGTGCTCTGCTCATCACTGCATCCATCAACTGTTTAACAAAAGGCACCTTTGTGTGATATTGTTTAAATAAGCCATCGGCCTGTAGTTTATTAATACCCAGTTCTGCTTGTAATTTGTTTTTACCCATACCATAAAAAAGACCCAAATTGATCGTCTTAGCTTGAGTTCTAGGTATACCGGCCATATCTGCTACAATCTTATGAAAGTCTGCATCACCTTCTTTGTATGCGTCTACGACATCTTCTACAGAATAAAAACCTTGTAATGCTGCATAGTGAACTACAAGTCTTGGCTCTTGCTGATTGTAATCAAAACAACCCCACTTACAATTCTCTTCGGGTATAAATAAACTTCTGATCCGTGGTCCAAGATCCTTGTTCCTTGCAGGTATCTGCTGTAGGTTTGGATTGTTCATACTAAATCTACCTGTAACTGTGCCACCACTGTCACCACGTAATTGATTTATCTCAGCATGTATTCTACCTTTGCCAGAGTATTTTAATATTGTATCTATAAACGTTGTATGTGCTTTGTTAATCTCTCTTGCTTTCGCAATGGCTTGCACAATCTTGTGTGGGTGATTAGCTAAAAAGTTTTTAGTAAAGCTTGGTGCTTGTGTCTTTGCTGTTCTGTCATATGGCAAACCTAATTTATCAAATACTTTAGCAATAGATCTTGCCGCCCAAATCTGTACCTCTTGTCCTGTCTCTGCATATACACCACCTAATAATCTCTTTTCTTCTTCTACCATTCTAGTTTTTTCTCTAGCTGCTTTATCTACATCCACACGTACACCTAAAAATCTCATGTCAACTAATACAGGAAACAGTTTAGTTTCCATTTCAAATATGTCTTCTATATCTTGGTGTAATATTTCTTTTTTTAATTCTTGCCACAACTCCAGTGTGAGTTGGGCGTCACGCTCCGCGTAAGCTCCAACGTACATAGCTGGTAGTTTATACATCTCTGCTTTGGGATCTACACCCCAAGACTTTGCTGCTTCGTATAACGCTGTTTCATCTTTACCTTTACCTACAAAATCTCTACCACAATTATTTAGATCGTATCTAAATCTATTCTCATCAACCAGTGATGCTGCTATCATTGTATCTACAATTTTACCATTTACTTTAATACCTAATGCTCTTAACCAACATATATCATACATTGCATTGTGAAATATTTTTACAGAGGGTAGGTTAAGTTGGTCTTGTAACCATTTAAGAACCATCTTACGATCCATATTACCTCCACCTTCGTGTGCTATAGGATAGTATGCACACCAATCATGTGTAGCTAATGATATACCCACCACGTCACCAACACCTACAACAGAACCAGAACCCATTCTTTCGTTTAAGTTTGGATCTTTTGTTTCTAAGTCCACTGCAATCTCATCATACTTTGATAAGTCTGGAAAATCTTGTGGTGGCAACCACTCTGTTTGTGGTTTAAATGTTATTTTCATCTTTGCATTCTCCTGCTATTGCCATGTAAGCAGCTGCATCAACATAAGTATCAGATGTTGGCTGTCCAAATTTTGTTCTTGCTATTTTTAACAAAGCCATCATCACAGCAGCATCGTGTGCTGTAATTTCTTTATCTAAATATGCTGTCCACATTTTTGCTATGTTGCAATGATTTTGAATTTTGTCACCATAAGTTTTTGCTCTAGGCCCAGCAATTAATTCTTTTGCTAGTTGTAACGCTTCTTCTGTCTTCATATTTTATATCCTTTATAATTATCTTTTGGTCTAACAATGTGTAGATGTTGTTTGGCTCTTGTAGCACCAACATAAAATAATCTATTCTCATCGTCAGGATTTTTTTCGTAGTTGACTTGTGTGTTTTTTGATAAGTCAGTCAGGAGAACCACGTTATCCTGCTCACCACCTTTCACTCCGTGTATTGTTGACAATATAATACGAGGAGATGAATTTAATTTTTCACCGTTTTCTCTCATCCTTCTAATGTATCTTATACTCCTACTAGGAGCATTGTCAAAGGCATCATACCAAACCTTATCTGTTTTTAACCATGCTCTTTCCATTAACGATGCCATAGTATAGTTTGTATCTTTGTCCATATATTTTAAAGATTGTTTTTCAAAATGATTGTTTGACATGTACGATGCTATTCTTTCAATTTGATCATAATTTATATCCACACCTTTACGCACATTTTCCCAATCAGTTACAGCTTTGTACAAATCTTGTTCCTTATTTGTTTTATATTTGTTTTCGTAATACAACCCCTGTGAGTATAGTTGCTCTTCTAATTCGTTTAACATAAATCTAGTTCTAGCTAGCACTAGCCAGTTACCTTGTTTCATGTTAATATTTTTAAATTCATCATAATATGAAAGTAATCCTCTTTGCGTTTTTGGTCTCCACTCTTTTGGTAGTCTGTGCTGTATCTTATTTACTATACGTGATGCCACATCATGAACTACCTGCGGTATTCGGTATGACTGTGTCAGCTGCACAATCTTTCCCGTCTGTGCTATAAAACTATCTACATCTGCACCAGCCCATCTAAATATAGCTTGATCATCATCACCTGCAATATAAGTATCTTGTGTCTTGTCCCATATAGATTTTGCCATAGCCCATTGTGATTTAGATAAATCTTGTGCTTCGTCTATAAAAACTACATCAAATCGTGGTGATCTATCTGACTTAACAAATTCTGTAATCATGTCTGTAAAATCAATTAAGTTATAATCTTTTTTGTATTGTTTTAAATCATGGTCAAACTGTTTTAATGTTTTTATATCTACTAACTGTGTATGTTCTTGTTTATTGAATTGTTCTTCTGGTGTGATACCTCGTAGTTTTGCTAATTGTATAATACGTAATATATCACTTTTAGTTGTAAATAATCCTGTATGTTCGTTTTCATACTCATGATAATCTACAATTAAATTTGCTTTCTTACCTAGATCTTCGTAGTGTCTACGTTGCATAACTTCATCTTTACGTATACCAAGTCTTCTAAATGCTAGTGAGTGTAATGTTCTAAAGTATGGTAAGTCACCTTCTCCAAGATTAAACTTTGACATGGCTCTATCTCTTGCTTCGTATGCAGCTTTTTGTGTAAAAGAAAAATAACCGATCTTATCAGGATCGGTTTGTTTTAAATACTTGTCGACTTCATTAAGTAGAGTGGTGGTCTTGCCTGTGCCAGGTGGACCCAAGACAATAGTTTTCAAAACGCATCCTCCTGTTTAAAGACTCTATCTTTTGGTTTGAATCCTTCTTTCTCAAACTCTGGTAATCTAATTACACTTATCTTTTTCTTTGGTAGTGACACTCTGTAGTCTGTATCATAACCACAATGTTCTCTCAACACATACAAAGTAAACTGAGGTTTCTCTGCCCACTTATGTCTTGCTAAAAATTGATAGAAGAAATTACTAAACACAAAGTGATGGTGCCCTTTGTTATTCCATACATTACCTGCTTCTAAATCTTCTCTGGTTGCACCTGATGTTGCTCTACCCAAACAATAGTTCTCAACATGTTGTTTGAGTTGTTCGATCATACTAGATCCAGCAGGGGCTTCTACCTCTTCTTTATTTGTCATCAAAAGATTTATCATCTCATCAAAATCTTTTGGTTTTATCTTTGGTGGCTTTGTATAAATTTGATTCATACATGCTCGTATAAATAGTCTCTGCTCTTGTAATTCTTCTGCTTTTAATTCTATTCTTTCACCGTCCACATTAAGTCTATATATTGGTGGCTCTGTTTTTACAACCTGTAAATCTTTTAACGGTGGGAACAAAGCTTGTGTTCCAATACCAAACTTTCTGGTCTTACATAGTTGTTTATCACAGTGATTGCACATAGGTTCCTCTGTGCATTTAAAACCATAATCTTTATTATCTTTTCTAAATTTTGTTATTTCGTCGTGTCTATATGGATTTACAAAGTGTTTGTAATTAAATTCATCTAATTTATCTGCCCATGACTCTGGCCATTTCTTTTTAGCGTAGACCCTAAACTGAAACATAACCCTGTCCCTACCATCATCTAATTTTTCTTTTGTCAAAGATTCTAAACAAGGCGGTCCGTCATCGTATTCAGATTTTGGTCTTTTTATAATTAAATTTTGTAATTGTTCTGGAGTTATCTCTACAATGTTTTGTAAAAAATCCGGAAGTGTAACAGCTTCACCTAAAGAATTGAAGCAATATCTTACAGTATTTTTATGATTAAAGTATGGTAAGTTAAGAAAATTTCCTGTATCATCTTTGGATTTTAATTCAATCTGTTTTGGAAAAACCTCAGCACCACCATAACCTAATACAGCACTAATAGATATTAACCTGTCTCTCATTAGTTTTGCAGGGACAAAATCTTTTGTAAATAAAAATACATGTGCACCACCTGATTTGGAATTAAATACCATCAATGGTAAGTCCATGGACTTTATCTTGTTAATTAATTTTTTGTGATTAAATTCTGCATACACATCTATGTCTATGCATCCCCATCTACATTCGTTGTTTTCATTAATAGGTATAATACCTAGACTAGGTTCAATACCATTTAAATGGTCATCCCAATGTTTGTCTGTTACCATTTCTGTTTTAACAAACGACTTACCTTTTACTTTAAGTCCATCGGCACCCTTCTTGTCTACGTAGGTGCAACCATGCGCTCGCTCTAATCCTGTGAATATCTGTCTAAATCTTTCCATAATTATTTTGCGGAGCCGGATCCAGTCTCCCATCACCGGCCCCTATCTTCCTAGGAAGTCTTTAGTACGGTGAATCGGATTTGGATTCCTGCTCTCCGTGTTTTACTTTAACATCACCCTTTGAAACATTTGCTCCAAAGTCTTTTGCTATTTTGTAAATACCCGAATCGCTTATTGGTCCAACTCTAGATACATCCCAACCAAACCATGTACCTTTGTCGTTAGACTGTTGTACAGTTTTTAGTTTATAAATGTGGCTATATGTTGGCGGTGTAAACATACCGTTCTTACCTTGCATTTTCAAACCCATCATCATTGAGTTCCATTTTCTACTCACTTTCAATTGAGTAGCTTTCATAGATATCAACGCTGTTGTTGGGCTATCACCAAGTACAACCACGAAGTGACTAGCTGTGTTCTCAAGATAATTACCATTTGCTAATCTATCTTTATTGAACTTGTCTCTTGTAGTTGACGGTAAGTCATCTCCAGCTTCGTATATTTTTACTGGAGCACCTTGACTCTCACCTCTGTCTTGCCATTCGATGTGCTGTCTTTTGTAATGCACTGGCACGACATCTATCCCCTTAACGCCATCATAAATCTCGTTTGTTACGGTATTTATAATCATGCCTGGTTCTGCCCCCTCGACATGTTTTGCGTCCCTCTTGTTACACTCAGGGGATAATTGGCCAAGAACTTTTAAGAACGGTAACGCAAGATCTTCTTGCGTCATGTTCAAACCCTGACCTGCATCAGCTTCGAAATTTACAGCTGCTAATGCTCCGCTGTCTTTTTTTGCTACATTGCTCATGTTTATTGTTTCCTTTTTATTGTTGTTTTATTTCCAATGAATACATTGAAAAGTTCCGTTGGCATTTCTTTACCTGCCTCGATACGTTCACGGACTAACGCTTTCAGAGTCATGGGCTCGACCTTCAGCTTTTGCATCGGTTCGAGACCCTGACCCTTCGCAAGTTCGGCATAATCAGCCGCCTTGTTATCCTCGTTTCGACCGAACGATACGGATATCTCATTTTTGATTATATCGCCCAGGCCATTCTCACGAAGCCATTTAAACGCTTCCTCTTTTTTTGCTTGAGTTATTGTTGCGCTGTAATTTGTTTTTACTTCTACAGAAGATCCATCCTGTAGTTTTAGAAATGATAGACCCATTTCAGATAACATAGTTGGTATAACTTCACCTGATAAATGTTCTATATCTTTTTTCTTTTGTTTGACTGCATCTTCTTGCACTTGCAGTTGTGCTTGTTGCGCCTGCAGTTCTTTTATTTTATCTGCAAGTTTATTAATATTGGTTGTTTTATCCAATACTTGTTCCTGATCTTTCTCAAAATCAATCGTCATTCTTTGCTCCTGTTCCGTACAAATCAATCTCTATTGGATAGTATCTTTTCTCTTGTCTATCCCACTTCAAGAGATTGTATCTGCCATTTGTTATATCTGATACCAAACTGCAGACAACACCTATTATAGCAGGATCTCCTGTTAATAACAAGTGATCTGTTGGTTTGAAATCTTTCAATAAATTTTTTAATTTAAAAATAAGTGGACCAGGTGAAAAAATCATTTGTGATCTTTCATCCAATAAAAATTTTAACTTACCGTATTCTGCTGCACCCATGATGTTAAACTTGGGACGGCCTTCTCTTGTGCCTGCAATTTCTTGCACAACGTAAACTGTAGGTCTAGATATTTTTATATCTTTGTAATCCATACTTTCTTTTTCTTTCATGCTTGACTTTTTATTATAATCCTATACATATGTCAATAGAAAGTTATGAATTATAAATTTAAAATGAAGCCGTATGCGCATCAGTTGACTGCTTTGGAAAAATCTTGGAACAGAGATAACTTCGCATATTTTATGGAAATGGGTACCGGCAAAACAAAAGTACTTATTGATAATTTAGCAATGCTTTACGATAAAGGTAGAGTAGATGGCGCACTTATAGTTGCACCCAAGGGTGTGGTTGGCACTTGGTACAATCAAGAGTTGCCTAATCATTTACCAGAACACATAGAAAATGTGACCGTATTGTGGCAAGCAAACATAAATAAAAAACAACAAGATAAGTTGGACCAACTGTTCAAAACAGGTCATGAGTTGCATGTTATTATCATGAACGTAGAAGCTTTTAGCACAGACAAAGGTAGATTGTTTGCAGCTAAATTTTTAAGATCACATAAATCAATGATAGCCATTGACGAGTCCACTACAATAAAAAATCCAAAAGCAAAAAGAACAAAAAATATATTGTCTTTGTCTTCTCTTGCTAAGTATAAAAGAATTATGACAGGATCTCCTGTAACTAAAAATCCATTAGATCTGTATTCACAGTGTGAGTTTTTAGATCCAAGATTGTTAGACTTTGCATCGTACTATAGTTTTAGAAATAGATATGCAGAGATGAAAACTATGCATGTGTCAGGACGATCTATACAAGTTGTGCATAAGTTTAGACATCTTGATGAGTTATCTGACACATTAAAACCTTTTTCTTATAGAGTGTTGAAACAAGATTGTTTAGATTTACCTGACAAAGTGTACATTAAAAGAAATATATCTTTATCAAAAGAACAAAGGCAGGTTTACGATCAAATGAAAAAAGAAGCCGTTGCCATATTAAATGGCAAACAAGTAAACTCTGTAACTGTATTATCTCAACTTATGAGACTTCATCAGATTACTTGTGGTCATTTCACAGCTAATGATGGTTCTACACAAGAAATCAAGAATAATAGAATACAAGAACTACTAGACGTATTAGAAGAAGTAGAAGGTAAAGCTATTATATGGGCTCATTATCAACACGATGTTAAGAACATTAAAAAACATATACAGAAAGAACATGGTCCGGGTTCCGTGGTCGATTATTATGGATTGACACCACAGGATCAACGACAAAAGAATATTAAAAAATTTCAGGCCAACAATGGTGTAAGGTTTTTGATTGGTACACCACAGACAGGTGGTTATGGTATTACATTAACGGAAGCCAATACTGTTATTTATTATTCTAACGGATATGATCTTGAAAAAAGAATGCAATCAGAAGACAGAGCACACAGAATAGGACAAAAGAAAACAGTGACATACGTAGATCTTATAGCAGAAGACACTGTAGATGAAAAGATTGTTAAGTCTTTACGAAAAAAAATTAATATAGCTTCCGAGGTTATGGGCGAAGAGCTTAGAGCTTGGATATGAAATTTCCGTTTTATATAAGAATGGCTATATTGTTGTGCGTAGGTGCTTTTGTTCCCATAGGAATTCATCACATTGTCTATAAACTTTGGGATGTAAGTGTTTTAAGAGCAGCAGAAATAACTTTTATATTATGTATTCCGGTAGCTTATTGGATGGCTAGTAAGATCAACGAGCGTTGGCACGATGATCGTGAGGACTAAGTTATAAATCTTTCTAATAATAGTATGGCAACGGACCCCACCGCTGCTAAAAGAACCCAATAGATTTTGTCTATCTTGCCACCCAATTTGTGAATACCATGATGCATGTGAGTAATATCTTTTTTAACACCTTTGATGTGTCCATATAGGGATACGATGTGTTCTCTAGTTGTTTTAGGTTCTATCGCCATTATACTAAATCCATTATGCCACCTTTTTGTCTGGCAGCTATTAATTGTTCTGTTGGTGACAATAATGCAGTTTCTGTTCTTGTCAAGTTGGTATTTGGATTCACAGATGCAGTCACTGGTGCTATGTTTGGCATGGGTACATTAGGTATAGGTACCTGTGGTTTTGGTAAATTACTTTGTTGATTTTCTATTCTTAATTTTTGTTGAAGTTTTTCTATATCAGGTTTCATTTGTTCCTGTTTTTCTATTAATGTTGTTTTTAAAAATTCTTGTCGCTCTGATTCTGACAATCCTAATGGAATTAAAGCATATTTTTTAGTGATGGCCGCTAATTCTTGAGGATTTATAAAATCTAAAACCGTGTAATTTGTTTCTAATTCTCTGTTAATTTGTTGCACAGCTTTAATTATACCTGAGTCTTTTCTAAAAGTTGGAACTTTTTCTGGATTAAATTTACCTAATAATAAAGAGGATATATCTTTTTTTGATACGGCTCTTCTCCCTTTCATTAATTCAACTATTTCTTTTTCTTTAAAACCTATTTCTCTAAGAGCTTGTATGTCTTTATATATTTCAGACATAACCCTGTATTTATTAGAGTTTAATTTATCAAATTCTTTTGCAAAAAATTCTGGTGGTAAATTTCTTTCAACAAGTCTTACATCTTTTTGTATATTTCTTGCGTCTGTTATATCCGTTGTAAATGCAGCTTTAGCATTACCAAGTTGTTTTGAGTATCCACCAAGTTTAAATCTCATGGCTTGATAAGGATCTTGTTTTCTTATTCCAAAACCAGTTAATAATTTTAATACATTATCATATAAATCTCTTTTAATACCTGCTTTAGATAAATCTCCACCAGCAGCTTGAGCTATCTCCTCAACGTTTCTTATTGTCGTAGGTGTAAGTTTCTTGTACGCGTGATACATAACTTTGTTTATCCAGTCCGGATCGTTTACGTAGTCTGCAATTAAACCACCAGACTTAGTTCTAAATTGTCCCTGTTCGTTGGGTATAAGTTCTAGCGCCGTTTCAGACCAAATAGCAGGTGCTAAGAAAGGTTCTAACATTTTCTTTAAGTAAGTTTGTATGCCTTTTGTATAAAGTCTTAATGCACTTTGATCTGTATTTTTACCTGTAAGTATTTCTTGCATACCGGCTTTGAAAGGTGTCAATATATCTGCATACGGAACCATCGTAGACATGTCTGTTGCTTTCCAAGAGTGATCTTCTTTTTGTGCTTCTACAGGAACCATCGTGTGCCCTTTTTCAAAATCCGGTGCAAATCTATCTCTGTAAGCGTTAAGAACATTGTCTGGTATTTCTGTTGCGATCTGACCCATTTTTTTAGCAAACGGTAGAGTTACACCAACAGTTGTTGTGTAACCAACCAGTCTTCTTGTACCTATTTGTCTAGTGTATGGATTTGAAGATCTAGCTTCTCTAAGACCTCTTCTTAATATTTGAAAAGAATTACGATACATTTCTGATACGAACGCTACGAAGTTACCAAGTAATGGAAACTTACGAGTATTTAATACAAACGTGGGTATCATTGAATAGTTAGGGTATACATCTCTAACTTGTATACCTGCTATCTCGTTGATTGCTTCCTTTAAAGTTTTTTTTGTACCATCAGCTTTGAGTGGTCTAAACTCGTATCCTTCTATTTCCCTAAAGTATTTTTTTACATCATTTAAATTTTTAAGTGCAGCGTTAAGTTGTGACTTTGTATATTGATAGCCATACAACTTCCACAAGTTATCGCCCATCTGATAAGACTCGATAGCTTTTTGTACAACTTTTCCAAGTGCGCCTTTGTTTGTAAATAGATAACTAAATATTTCATCTGATGTTTTACCTTCATATAACGTGCTAAATCTTGCACCTTGTTTGCCTATGGTAGGTAATTTTGCAGAACCCATTAATTCAGGAATCATTTGTTGTAGTTCTTGTGCGATTGTAGAAGAGTCTATTGCTCCGTTGTCCGTGGCTTCTTTTAATAGTTTCTGTAATTGTTGTGGGTTTTTAGTTTTACCAATCAAATCATCAAACAAGTATTTAAAGTTGTCAGATACACTAGCACCTGCACCCACGTGTCCATTTGCTGTAGCAAACATGGCTGCCGTTGTAATGTTACGCATCTGTGTCATAATAGATAATACAGTTTTATTCATCTGTATGGTTGCTTTGATACCAAGTAATGATTTCATCATAGGTAGTTTTAATATTTGATCCATGAACACTGTTGTGTCTTTCAATGATTTAGCCATCTCTGGTAGTGTAAGCATTGGCGTTTTATCCGGATTTGTAAATAGTTTATCAAAGTCTATATTGTAAGGTTTACTTAGTTTGATAGGGGCTAAAACTCTAGATCCTGAAATATTGTTTTTAATTAAAAATTGTTGAAATTCATCTGTATTTTTAAATAAAAATTTACCCATACCAAAGTCTGCTATTTCTTTGTATGCATTGTAATTGTTTACGATGTACGCTTGCTCTGCAATGGTATTTAATATAATTGATTTAGGATCATCAACTCTACCTAATAATTTTGCTATAACATCAGGCAGTAATTCTTCTTTTGTAAAAAATTTAGCAAATGTATTTTTAGGTATCTTCTCTCCCTCCATTGTATTTACAATAGCTTTGAGTCTTTGAGCTGGTGTAGATCCTTCTTCTCTGCCTTTTGCAAGAATTTTATTTACTAACTGTATGGCATCTTTTTTAATTCTTTGATTATATAGACTTGTGCCTTTGGTTGCATCTTTGTAAGTTTTATTTGCTCTTTTCATAAGACCCTCAAAATAACTTATAGCTGCTCGATAGTCTTCTTTAGGCGCTCTAAATCTAGCATTTTTAAATATTTCATATGTTGTTTTAAAATATTTATTCATATTTTTTATAGATATGTCTTTGATATCCATATCTTTTAAAATAGGTTTTAATTTATCTTGTTGTTGATCTACTAATTTTTTTATTAGGTTAGAGTATTCTTGTAGAGGTTTTGGTAGTTGTTTAAGTTGTAGTTCACCTCTCATGAATTTTAATACATCGTCCCAATAAGACATCGCTCTTGCCGATGTAGCTTTACTAAATAATATGTCACTTAAACCTGCATCTACAAGTTTGTACATTTCTTGATCTAATTTTTTAGAAAAGATGTCAAAGTCTTTCTTTGCACTTCTTGTTAAGCCATCAACTTTTTTTAACTCATTTCTTGTCTGCACATCAAATTTACCGCCAGATCTAAGTCTAGATGTAAGTTCATCGAGTCCTCTTAACACTGCAGACTTTAAACCTGATTGAAAATCGTTAAACTTCCAGTTTTCGTATTTAGGTATACCTATTTTATTTGTTGTTTTGTCTATGCCTTTAGCTAAACCTTTTGATGCTGCAGTTACAACAGGTTGTATTAGTCTGGATACACCACTTATGGATGGACCAACTATGTTGGATAAAATAACACCTGTTCCCTTTGCACCAAATTTAATGGTTGGACCTATTAGTTTTAATGTGCCCATGAATGCTGTGCCCTCTGCACCAAACTTTAATTTATTTCTAAGTAAAGCTGCTGCTCTCTCCTTACCTGTTAGGCCCTCCAAATCTTCTAAAGACGTGTTGTATAATAAATTCTGTACTGCGTTACCATCTTGTTTACCAAATATTTCACCAACACTTTTTTGATCTGATGTTGACACCACTGTGTCTGCAATACCTGCTGGTAACATCCAATATCCACCAAACTTAGCTACTGCTTCTGCTTTTGGAGCTGCTGCAAGTTTAGCTGCAGATTTTTTTGCAAGTTTATTTTTAATGGCTTTGTCTGCTATCTTTTTTGTAATTTTTTGTGCAACAGCAAAACCTGTACCGTATTGTGTAAGCAAAGATGTAAATCTAGCTAATGTGCCAGCATCGCCATCGTATATTTTATTAATATCTACATCTTCAAAAGCTCTTTCAACGTTGTCTAAAATTTCTGTGTCAAGATATAGGTCGGATAGTGATGCTATAAGTTCAGCTGTTCCTTTAATAACCGTTGCAAAACCTATTGTAGGTCCCATAATTATTTGTCCGGCCGTGCTTTCTATAGCTTTTTGTCTTGCTTCATCACCTGCTTTATCTTTTCTGTATGTGGCATCATACATTCCTTTTCCAAAATATTCATAGTCACTAAATCTAATACTGTCTTTACCAGATAGTTCTATACCATCATCTTTAAACTTTTCTTTTTCTATATAATCAGAAAAACCTTTGTCTCTATATTCTTTTAAATAATTTTCTAAAACAATTGGTGTTTCTCTAAATATATTTTTATATCTAGAAACATCGTCCTGCACATCTGCAGGTAGTTCTAATATTAAATTTTCTAAGTCTTCATCAAGAGGCACAATGGGTGTATCATCTTGAAGACCCATTGGTTTTTGATCTGATAATGGAGGTTTACGTCCAGTTATTTTTTCAAATATTGATACCATGGTCCTCCTACTGATTTCCGACTGGCAACACTAGCTCAACATTATATTTTTGATTGAACGATTCTACGTCTGATTGATCGGATATATTTGCAAAGTCTGCGAAAGCTTCTTGATTGTATGCAATTAATCTTACTACATCGTCTGATATTTCTTTTGGTAATCTTCTTCTTAAAGCATTGTACATGTCTTTTTCACCCATGCTTTTTGCTTGGTTTGGATCTTCTAGTGCAGGAGATGCCTTTATAAGAGTGTCTAATCTTCTGTCATCCATAACTTCTTGTGGTTTTTGTTGTGGCATGACCATAGGGTCTGGTGTTCCTTGTTGGAATCCTACTCTACCACCTTCAGCATCCATTTCTCTTTCAAAAATAGATGACTGATCCATTAAAAGATTTCTTGCTAAATCTTGTATTGCTTTTCTTTTTTGTTCTTCAGTTAATTTTACATCAGTAATATCTTTTCTTGATTCCTGATCAGAAACTCTAAGTGTTGCTAATTTAAGTGCTTCACCAGGTGTTAAATCACCCACAGCTATTTTTCTATTATCAAAATATCGTGTTCTTTCTTTAGGAGGTATTTTGTCTACAGAACCATATTTTGAAAGTATTGTTTGTGCATCTCTAGCTGCATTTAATTTTAATTCAGTGGCTGTCTTTTTGTTTTTTGATATATTAATTTTTTCTAAAGCTATTTTATCAGTTAATTCACCTTCTGATTTTTTAAGATCAATGCTTCCTAATTTACCTAGCGCTCCAAATAATTCTTGACTGCCACCTATATTCGAAAGAATATTTAAAATATCGCCTGGTTTTCTAATTGTTCTTACGTCATCCATTTGACTCGCTAAAACTGACAATGGCAAAAGAGTTCTTTGAGTGCCATAAGCTTTGTCTCTTAACTCGCTTCTTTGTTTAATTAAATCTTCCAAAGTAGTTCCGTTCTGATAGTTTTTTCTAGCGGATCCACCTAACCTAAACATAGGTCTTTGCATTACTTTATAATTCATTATCCTAATCCAAATAGTTTACCTAAACCAAATGCCCCTATACCAGCTGTTAATGCACTACCGATTGGACTTGGCGCTGCTGCAGGCACACCGCTTTGTGTTGTTACAGTTCCTGCGCCTGGTGTAAGACCAGTTATACCTTGTCCTAATCTTGCTAATCTATCTATTGCCTCAAACTGTTGCATTCTATTTGCTTCTCTTGCTGCATCAGCTTGTGCTTGTCTAAATCCTAAATCTTGTCCTGCTAGGGCTTGACCCATACCTGTTGCTTGTGCTTGTAAACCTGGAACTGTTGTAGCTAAACCTAATTGTTGATTAGCTAAACCAGATGTTAATCCTGCTAATTGTCCTTGTTGTGCACCTAATTGACCTGCTTGTCCAAATGCTTGTGCTGCCAATTGATTAGCTTGTGTAAAACCTTGTTGGTTTAATTGTGCTTGTAGCAAAGCTCTGTCCATATCAGACTTTCTTTGATACTCAGCTGTTTGGACTCCTGCTCTGCCAGAACCCAGGACTCCTAATTTTGCTTGTTGATCTTTAATTGCTTGTTGTCTGATTGCAGCTTGTTCATCAAACTGTGCAAGCGTAGCATCTCTAACTGCTGTTTGATATGGAGATTCAAAAGCTTGAAAAGCTGTTGGTCCCATGAATCCTGCTTGTGTTTGAAATTGTGTTCCTGCTGCATCAATAAAAGGTTGTACACCACCTAATGTTGTTTGTGCTGTATCTAAAAAAGGTTGAAAGCTTGCAACACCTGATCCTGTTACGCCTGTAATCTGTCCTTGATCACCAAACTGTAGTGTTCCTAATCCTGCTTGTGTAGCTTGCTGCTGTTGTACGGCTTGATCTAATGCAGTTTTACCCACAACACTTGGCGCAAACTGAGAGGTATCAAGTGGTGTTTCAACTTGATCACGTAATGAAGTTAAATAGGCCTTCTGTGCTTCTTCTATTATCGGGGAGGGACGTGTTATCTGTGTTACTTCTTCAGCCATTATGCCATTCTCCTACCCATTGCTTCTAGTTGTTTCATACTGTTGTACATTTTTTGCGCTCCTTTTTGGACACTACCACCGCCCGCTGCTCTTACAGCATCGGCAGTAAATACGAATTCATTTTTGCTAAGTCTAGCAGGCACGTCATCGGCTTTTTCTTTTGCACCGTATGGCATGAAGCCACCACTATAACGCATATCGGCTTCAATTGGAAGCCCTCCGAGACCACTTTCTTCTTTTGTTGGTTTGGTGCCAAGAGCAAAATTAGATCTCATTAGGCCACCTTGTTTAGCTTTTGGTTTTAAAAAACTCATAATCATTTCTTTTTGTCTATCATCTAATTCATCTAAAGGTTTGCCAAATAGCTGTATGGCCATGTCATTTAAGATACTCATAGGACTAGCTTCTGCTTTATTTGGTAATACAGGTCCTATTGGTTTTGGTTTAAAAGGATTTACAGGTGTTGTTGGATCAGGTGGTAACTCATCACCTTCACCTTTGCTACCTTCACGTAAATTCTTTCTCATTAAACCACCAATGGCTGCAGTTATCTTTGGTCTAAATGCTGTTGTGTCAAAGTCTTGCCACATCTCTTCTGCTTCTGCTTGTAATCTTGCTATTTCACCAGATGACAACCCTGACTCTTCACCTTCCTCTTCTATCTCTTGTTTTGTTGTTGCAAGCGTTGCTCCACCTGCAACTAATGCAGCCACTCTAGCTTTTGATAATTTAGCTACACCTGTTTTTGGGTCTACTGGAGATAATAGACTACCACCCATAAATTCTTTTAAACCAAACTCTCCACCTATTCCTAATATGCCTTGAGTTTCTGGGATAAATTGTTTACCTAAAGCTGTTACTTGTGTTGGATCATCACCAAAAACAGGAAGTGTTGGTCCTTGCACATCAGCATACCTACCTGGTGTTCCATATAAAAATTCATCAAACTTAAGTCCACCTGGTATACTAGATCTAGTAAAACTTCTAAATTGTTCTGATGGTGCTACGGCCATTAATGTAGAAAATGGATTTATCTTACCTTGTCCAGATCTTAATTGACCCCCAAGAGATAAAGCTAAAGCTCCAGGTAAACTATATGGTGCAACAAAGGGTGCTGCAACTTGCATAATACCTGCTACTTCTTTAGGAACTACTTTCCTAACTACTTTTTTGGCTCCTCTAGTTATTTTCTTTAATAATCCCATAATATCGTTCTATTTGGTTTTTGGAAACAAATCAAGCGAAGGCATGATAACTTTGACATCTCGTCTAATTTCTGCTTCTGGCACCCCTTTTGACTTCCATTCATCCTCTGTTTTATATACCTCACCCGTTTTCAGGTTAGATATGGTTGTTATTATCTTCTCTGGTTTTATTGTTTGCATTACGTTGTTACCTCTCTTGGTTCTATTTCTAATATAGAAGCTACCACATGCAGCTCGTTTGCATCACTAGCTTGGACTTTCAAAATTTCACTGGCCTCCATAACAAGAGGTTGTGTCAAAAGCTCTGTTGTAGCGTTTGATGCTATAGCTTTGCTCTTAAACAAACTAAATATGTTAGATGATGCATCTACTAACGTCACTGTTATATTAGCTCCTGATCCTGCATCCTCTGATACTAAAATAGATTTAACCACAGATGTTTTAAACGACGGTACTGTATATAGTGTCGTAAGATTTGTCGTTGTTAGATCTACTTTTTTATTTATAAAACTATTTGCCATTAATTAATAAAGAAGTTTTCAGCTTCCATCTCATCTTTTAAATCTTGTTGATACGTTGTGTTTAGTTTTTGTATTACACCGTCAAGATCCCTGACTTGTGCATCAGCAACATCTTGCCTATATGATTCGCTAGGTCTTGTTAATACTTGCACTATCTTTGCCATTATAAATCGTAACTAGCAGAGTCTGTTGCAAAATCTCCACTAAAGTTAGCTCCTGTTGCTCCAACATCACCTACACCACTATATGAGTCACTTGATTGAACAGATCCACCTGCATCTTGTTGATTTTGTATTGCTCGTTGAACTGCTGCTCTATTAGCTGCTCTTCTATCTCTTTGTTCTTTAAGAGCATCTAAAAAGTCTTTCATCGTTCTTGATTGACCGAACAAAGTTTTAGCTCTGTCAAATCTATTTAATCCAGTCTTAGGGTCATAAAAATCACTAGCTATTAATCTTCCTTCATAACCAGGTGTTCTGTATTGATAGTTTGGTGTGTTTCTGCCAGACTCCAATATACTACTAAATAATTTACCCACACCTGATGTTGTTAAAGCTTGTTGTACTCCTCCACCCGTATAAATGTTAGCTAAAAAATTAAGAGCGTTCATAGGATTAAATTTAGATAAAATACCGTCTCTTGTTTTACCACTTACCATCTCCTCACTTAAATCATAATTACGTGGCTCTAAACCATATTCTTCTGGTACTATTCTAGTGTCTGTTCTCATGGGGGAATTTTGTGGTAGATTATTAAACGTTATGCCTAGTGTTTCTGATAAGGGTTTTACATCTGAAATGCTCATTCCCATCGCCATATCATTACTTCTAAAAGGTGCGAAAGACATATTATTGTCTTTTTTAAATTGTTCATATTCTTGTTGCTGTTGAGGTGACATTTCTGATCCATCTAAATTAAAACCAGAATCTAATATGCTTTTGCTTGTTCTATCTGATAAACCTATTCTATAATCTAATATACTCATTATCTTCTACCATCCGCTTGTACGTCCAATCTGAACGTGCCCAGCTTCCAATCTTGAGCTGTGCTTGTGTTTTCTATCTTGAGAGCAATCGCTCTAGCTCTTGCTCGTGTATCCACTTTAGTCGTTGATGAGCTAATTGTAAAGGGTCCTAATGACGAACTAGCCGCTGTATCATTAGAATAATTCTTTAAATTTAACGTTACTCTTGTATTTCCTGTTTGAGATACAAAGTCTGGTATAAATCTTCTTATCTTCATAATAAACTCACCATCACCTCTAAGAGTCACACCTTCTTGTCTGCTCTGTGTAATATCAAAATCTCCTGATGTTATTGTGCCTGTAATAGCAGTTACTGACCCACCTTTAACTTGATCTGTGCCTGTTTCGTGTTGATAGTATGTTGAAATACCATCTGTATTGCCTTGTACGTATGTAGATGAAGTAGCTCCCTCTACACCATCAGCATCGTATTCTAATGCATGAGGGGTACCGAATACTGCAGAGTCAGCCCACGCTGTTCTAGACAATGTGCCTACAGTCCATACAGGTCTTTGTGGTTGTGAGTCAAAGTAATTATAACAAACCATTTTATTAACAACAGCAGAGTTTGCTGTTGGATAAAACCACATAATCTCACCAAACAAGTTATTGAGTCCGGCACTAATCATCTGATTACCAGAATCTAAATTAATATCGTCGTATACAAAATCTTCTACTAAACATGGTAATGATTGTAGTGCACCAGCATATCTGAAGAAACCATTCTCTGACATCCAGTATGCAGCTCCATCTACCTCAACACATGCGTTCTTGCCCACAAGACCACAGTTAGTTCCAACCTGTACAAAAGCAAATGTAAATGGTTGACCAACAAAACGCATTAAGAATAACGCTGTGTCTGTGTATACATAGATTGCATCTCTACCTCTAATAGCTCCCATGATCCGTGATCCGTCGGCCAGTCTTTGTGTACCAGCCGTATTGGTTGCTGTAGGTGTATAAGTATTAATATCTTCTTGAGATGAGAATCTAACAAACATATCATCTTGTGTAGACTTGTCACCAATCGTTGTTTCTGTACCATAGAACACTAAGTGCCTGTCCGGTGTAGATACCAGCATGTGTCTCGATGCTGTTGGTGCGTTAGTTATAATCGTGGCTCTTGTCGATGTTGCATCAGACGCTGCAGAGTTCCATTCAAAACACTCGCCATCTACAATTAAACAGATGGCCTTGTCACCAAAGTTATCAATGGACCACATACCAGGGTCAACGATTAAGTCTCCTGATGCTGCTTCACCCCATGCTACGAAACTAGATGTGTTTGTAACTGTAGCGCCTGCAGAGTGTGTTGCTGCCGTGGTGTTTCTTACGCCTCTTGTTACACCTGTAAGTGTGTTTGTAGATATACCTGTGTAGGATATTTCTTCTGTCCCTATTTGTATAAAGTTTGTACCTGATGACGGAAACTGTGATGCATCATTTAATGTTATACTTGTTGTAGACGCATCTATGTCTGATGATAAGACTGTTGTAAAAGCCCCTACCTCTTGTCCGCCCCAAGATCCAAGTGACCAACCAAAACCTTGTGCCTGTACATCAGGACCTACTCTGTAGTAGTGTTGAACTCTTATGCCACCAGATTGTGTTGCTCCAGAACCTGATTCATTAGATGGCATTGTTATTGTAATGGTGCTTGATGTTGGCACTGTTGTTGCCATAAATCTTATGTCGTCAAAGTCTGATGCACCAAAGTTTGAACCTGTAATAGATGAAAAGTTATCTAATAAAACTATATCACCAGCTTGTATATTATGATCACCAGAAAAGTTTATGGTAACTTCACTTGATCCGTTGGTCGTGGTAAATGCATTAGTAAGTGTGTTTGTAGATTTAATTGGGTGTATGTCGTAAAACACACCACCAGAATAAGCATATAAAATTCTGTTTGATCCTATAATAGAATATTTTCTACCTAAACTATTAGTAAATTGATGTAGTGCTCTAACTGCACCTGTAACGTTATCGGCACCTAGTTGTTTCCAACCACCTATTTTTTCAGGTGTGCCATATCTAAAACGAACATTATCACAATCTATCCATTGACTTTCTGCGCCAGTGGGTGTGATTTGTTTATTTATCCCAGGTAAAAAATTAACCTTCTGTAACATAGATCTCCAGATTATATTAGATTGCGTTGATTATCAACGTTATTTGAGTATTCCTAACATAGGTCTTTTATCATACAAATTCGTCTTTGCAAACTGTCCATCTGCATGATTATAGTGCAAAAATACCTGACCACATAACTTGCCTTGAAATGGCTCTCTCCAATGCTCTAACTCACAACCAGAGTAAATAAGCATATCTCCTTGTTTTAAGTTAACTTCTATGCCTTTGGGTGCATTGGGCTTATGTATCTCTTTATACTCGTCTATGACGTTGTCAGACCCCGTAGGATCGATAAATATGGGCCATTCATCTCCACCTAAATTTAAGGTGGTTGATATCTCACAACTAGGTCTATCTTTGTGTCTTCTTAAAATATTGCCTTTTCTGTAAAGTCTTGTGTACGAATAAGTAGGGACTAATTTAAGCCCTGTCTTCTTCTGCATCACAGCTATAGTTTTTACGAGTAACGTCTCCATAAGTCTATCACTATATTTGGCGTAAGAACCTGGAACTTGCACATCGTTAAATCTACCTAGCAAAGGATTACCTTGATGTGTAACACCATTATTTAACATCCAATTATCTGCTTCTGCCGATATCTGTAAGTACGTATAAGCTAGCGCTGCTACTTCTTTTGATATAGCTCCTCTTATAACTTGATATTTATTTTTTTTAAAACTCATATTTGTATAAAGTTAAATGATACTGAAACTCTCCAATTCTTTTCACCTTTTTCTGTGTTCATATTAATATCAACACCATGAGGTTGCCATGAAGGAAAAAAAATTAAACGTCCTTCCGTGGGTTCATATGCGCACACTCTCCATAATGCTTCTGGTAGATTGTCAACTCTTCTAGGCATGTATGTGTTTGGTCCTGGTCTAGGGTCTTCTAGAAATAGTTTGCCTGAATTCTTTGGTACTTTGATGTAGTACACGCCTGACCACATGGAGTTAGGGTGTGTATGTGTTTTATTATAACTATAAGTTGGATTAATGTTAGCCCACATATTACCTAGTCCTAGTTTACCTGATATACCATAATCTTTATTACACTCGTAAGCCATCTCAAATAGTCGCTTTGTCAACGGGCTATATTCTTTTCGCTTATCCATATCTGTTTTGCTGTGCCAACCAAATCCAGAGTTTGTTTTCTTTTCTCCTTTAGGATCTACTTTACGCCACTTTTTTATTTCTTTAAATAAATATTTATTAAGTTCCTTTGAGTCAGGTAAATCTTTATAATAAACAGCAGTTGGAAATAATATTTTTTTATATAACTGGTTCACTTAAACGGAGGTCCTCCAAACCACATAACTAAAGATTTTCTTATACCTTTTTTAACTGGTGCAACTTTGTGTCTTAAAAATGATGCAAAGAATATGGCTTGTCCTTGTTTTAAAGGTATTGGTTTTGATAGACCAGCATCTGCAAATAAAAGATCTCCACCTGAAAATTCTGACGGATCTGACAATAATAATGTCATAGATATTTTACGTATTGGGTTTCCTCCTTCTCCACCAAAAGCATTTAAATCCATGTGCCAATCATAAAAACCTTTTTTAGGGTACACAGTAAATTGAGCTAACTCTGTTATTCCTACACCATCAAAACCAAAATGATTTAAATTTACAATGGATAATTGATTCTCAATAACTTTATACATCTCAGGTAATTTTTTAAAAGGTATCCAGGATATTGTTGTAACTCTTTTCTTTGTATCGTATAGACCTTTATCTCCACCACCCACTTTAGCTTGTTCTGGTGCACATGCATGACCTGCATCTATAATTAATTTACATTGTTCTGGTGTGAACAAGGGGTTTGTTGTTGTGGCAACATAAGATTGCCATTTAGGCATTTTTGGTATCATTCGTTTTGTCCTGATCCTGTTCTTGAAGATACTGGATTATAATCAACATCAACATTACAAACTAAAGTTCTTCTTGTTTCTTTCGTTCCGTTAAATGGATATACGCAGTGACGCATATCATATGGAAATACATAAAAGTCACCAATTCTCATATTTGGTGAATAATCTGTTTTAGCAAACTGACCATTAGCTGAACCAACAATTTGTAGTCTTCCATTCATAGGTTTATCTTCAGCAGAATATTCAACACCTGTGTCTTTTGGTAATTTTAAAACCATCACAGAAGAAAGTCCTGTAAAAAATTTACCTTGATGAATATGTATTGGATTATATTCTTGAGCTTTCATTTCATTAACCCAAACAGAATTTATTTCTTTTGTTGTTGGACCTATCTTGTTCCAATTTGTGTAATGATCAAATACTGTATAAAACCATTTTAATATATCTTGTGGTAAAAAATTATGTTGGTGCATTTTTTCACTATTAGGACCAGCGTAATATAAAGACACTTCATCTTTTATCTTACCTACTAATTGTTTGTTAGCTTTTGGTAATTGTTTCTTTTGTTTTTCGTAGATTTCATTAAGACCTACAAATATCTCTAGGGGAACCTGGTATTTTAAAACCGTCTGACCTAAATAAATAAAATCAAACTTCATTTTAATTTTTTAGTTTTTTTACTGTCTAAAGATAAAGTTTTTTCTTTTAAACCTTTTTCTAAAGCTTCTAATTGTCCTAATATATTAAACACTTCTGGTTGTGTTGTACCAGGTGTTATTGTTTCTTTCTGTCTTTGAAATCTTAATAGATATGATTTAGCTTGATGCGTGTTTACATCTTGTTTATCAAAGTTACCATCATCAAACTCTTTTTTAAGTTTAGACCAAGTAGCAACTTCTCTCATTCTATGTTTAGCAACAAGTTCCATTTGAGCTTTTGCATAAAGTTTTTCTTCTAACTCTACTTGTTTAAGTTCTTTCTCTAATAGGTCTTTTTCTTTTTTAATATCTCTTTGTAATTTTTTTATTTCAACATCGTTCTTCCTAGCGTCAAATGATAGATGAACTAAATTTTCAAAGTGTGTGTTCTGCTCTCTTACAGACTGCCAATACTTTGCAGCTTTGGTTGGATATTTATTATCAGATAACACAGAGAATCTCATTTCTGTTTCTGTACGAAACATTTGTTTCTTCATCCATGTATCTTGTAGTTCTGGTATTAATTTCTTAAATGCTTTCACATCTTCTTTATCTAGTACATTAGATAAGTACTTAGACTCTGTTTCTAGCTTAGTAGCTATATTACGTTTTTCTTTTGACATTCTATCTCCTTTATTCATTTCTAATATCTTTATATATCTTTCTATATAAAGGTCAAGTCTACGATACAGTTACATTAGATAATACAGATTCTACTGACCACTCTTCTGTAAGAGTTCCTCTACCAGGTTGTGGATTACCAGTAAATACCAAACCAGCTGTGGTTGTACCACTAGCAGATAGATTACTACCATCTGTTCCCATCGAATTAATTTCTGTCCAAGATGTACCGTTCCATATTTCAACGTTTTCAACAAATCCACCAGAATAACCGCTAGCTGCTATACATGAAGTAGCAGTTCCAAAACTTCCAACACCGGATCTACCCGTATTCATTTCATTAACTTCAGTCCAACTTGTTCCATTCCAAGTTTCAGTAGATGCTTCAGCAGGAGTTGGTGAAGGCACTGGAGGTGGATTAGATCCAGCAAAAATTACAGCAGATGTTTGTGAAGTTGTCCCTGCTCCTATAGCTGATCTCCCTCTATTAACTTCTGCAAGTTCTGTCCAAGAACTTCCATCCCATTGTTCAAAATTATTTCTTGCTGTGCTTGGAGGTGGTAGATAACCAGGATAGAATAAAGCAGCAGTTTGTGTACCACCACCTTTAGACTCATATCTTGCTGTGTTAACTTCTGCTACTTCTGTCCAAGCAGAACCATTCCACGATTCAACGACATCAGTAACAGAAGGACCACCACTAAAAGCTAACATCGCTGTTGAAGTTCCTGCTCCTCCACCGTTACCGCCTCGTGCTGTGCCTAAATCTGTAATTTCTGACCAAGACGATCCATCGTACTGTTCAACACTATCTATAGTTGGAGAGTCTCCACCCGCCGCTAGTGCTGAGGTAGAACCTCCTGTTGAACTGCTTCCACCAAGTCTTTCTCTAGGTGTATTAGTAGGACTAGCTGATACAAAAACTCCTGCTGGTATTCCAGCGGCTTTTCCAAAAGCTTTCATCGTTGATCCTGCAGATAAAAATATATCACCCTCTGTTAAGTGAGGTCCTGCAGGAAAAGACCATTCCTCTGCTGTGGTTTGAGGACTAGATTGTCCACCAAAATTCAAAGCTCCTGTGTTTGGTGCATTAGTAGAGCCGCCTTGATAAGCTGTTGCTTGTGATAAATTATTTACTTCAGTCCAATTTGTTCCATCCCAAGATTCTGTGTTTGCTGTATTTGGAGGAATTTGTCCACCAAAAACTAAACCTGCTGTGTAAGTTCCACATCCAGCTAATGAATATTTAGATTGATTTAATTCATTAACTTCAGTCCAACTGCTTCCATTCCAATATTCTGTGTTAGTCGAACCGCCGCCTCCAGCTGCTGATATTGTAGCTGTTGATGTTCCAAATGTAACGGCAGCATTCTTTGCACTATTAACTTCTGTTGTTTCTGACCAAGACGAACCGTTCCACAGTTCTACTTGATTATTACCAGTGCCAGGTTCTCCACCTACAGATATTGCTGCTGTTGTGGTACCAGCGGCAGTGTTAGTGCTTTTTGCAGTATTTACTTCTGCTATTTCAGTCCAGTTGGTTCCATCCCATTGTTCAACATAATTTGTATTTCCTGGATTTGAACTACCCGCTATTGCTAAAGCTGCAGTGTTAGTTCCAGTGCCACCTAAATTAACTCTTGCTTGATTTAATTCATTAACCTCAGACCAAGAAGATCCATCAAATTTTTCAGTTTCAGTATCTGAGTGTGGAGATCCACCACCTTTGTCTCCTCCAAAAGCTAAAGCGTTAGATCCAGATGATCCTGCTCCAGATAATTCCTGTCTACCTGTGTTTAGTGAAGGAGCACTAGCCCAAGTCCCAGCGTTTATAGTTGGATCCTCGTCTCTCGTTTGTACTGTTACACCTTTTATTTCTCTATACTTTGCCATAATTAACTCGTTGTAATTGTTTTGTTAGCTATACTTGTTGTAAACTCTTCTGCTGCAGCGGTGTTACTTCCCGTGCTTCCTCCTGCATAAAAAGCATTTGTGCTAGAATTTCCTGCCGCGCCTCCACCGTTTCGAGCAGTTCCTAAATTATTTAATTCTGTCCAACTAGTTCCGTTCCATTTTTCTGTTTCATTCTTTTTAGTTGGAGCAGGTGCAAATCCACCAAAAGCCAAAGCGTCATCTTTTGAAGTTCCAGAACCACCACAAGAAGCTCTTGCCGTGTTTAAATCAGACTGTTCTGACCAAGCAGAACCGTTCCACTCTTCAGTTTTACCTGTTTGACCTGGATCTTGTCCACCAAAATAAACAGCAGATGTAGATGAACCTACGCCTGAACCAAATTTTCTTGGATTATTTACATCGGCTATTTCAGTCCAACTTGATCCGTTCCATAATTGTGCGTCAGTGCTTGGTCCACCAGCAAAAGCAATTACTGCTGAGTTACTTGTTCCAGCCATTCCTAATCCTTCTCTTGCTTGTCCCATTTCTGTAATTGCAGTCCAAGAAGATCCGTTCCAAGTTTCAGCATTATCTGTAACACCACCTGGATCACCACCTCCTGATAGAGCAGAATTATAAGATCCTGTTCCACCTCCATCTCGTGTGGGATCATTTAAATCTGATTTTTCTGTCCAACTAGATCCATCCCAATCTTCTGTTTTACCAGTAACAGAAGGTTCTAATCCTCCAAAAATAATTCCTTCTGTTGAAGTTCCAGCTCCTGTTGATTGTAAAGAACCTCTCGGTTGATTAATATTTGAAATACTAGCCCAAGTCGCACCAGGTATATCTAATATAGTTTCTTTAAAAGCATCTGCTGTTGAATTGTAAAATAGTTGTCCTTGAATTTCTTTTGCAAAAAGTGCAGGTGCATCCCACTCCTCAGTAGCATTTGTATAGGCCGAAGCAGTTTCTCCTCCAGCCATGATAGTTGAACTTGATGTTCCGCTTCCAGTATAAGTATCACTTCTTGCTGTTGTTAAATCTGCAACTTCTGTCCAAGAAGACCCATTCCAATGTTCGGTTACTGCTGTTTTACTAGGGGCTCTACCACCAAAAGCTAGCGTATCAGTTTGTGTTCCACCTGAATTTAATTCACTTCTTGCTGTGTTAATCTCGCTTATTTCTGTCCAAGCAGATCCATTCCAAGACTCTACTTTGTTTGTTATTGGAGGATCTATATTACCACCTATACAAAGTGCTGCAGTCGCTGTTCCGTTTCCTTTAGCTTCTCTTCTGCCTTGACTTAAATCTGATTCTTCTGACCAAGATGATCCATCCCATTCTTCGTTTCTAGCAGAGTGAGGTCCACTACCTCCGCCTTCAGGACTTTCACCTGTAAAACTTAATGCAGCAGTTTGTATACCTGCTCCAGCTGTTGAAGATTTACCTGTGTTTAATTCTGCTATTTCAGACCACGCAGTTCCATTGTAAGATTCGTTATCTGTTAAATAAGTTGATCCGGCGCCACCACCAAAAACTAAAGTTGCTGTGTAAGGAGCGTTAGTAGATCCTGCAGCGTTATCTCTAGCTTCTTGTAAGTCACCCACTTCAGTCCAAGCAGTTCCATTATATTGCTCTGCTTTAGCTTGAGTTGTATAAGGAGGTCCACCTGTTGTACCGCCTGCACCCATAGCAGCAGTTCCTGACGTTCCTGATCCCACTAAACCAATAGAGAGTCCTCTAGTTAAGTCTCCACCAGTAGACCAAGATCCACCAGTTATTTGAGACGCAACGGGATCACTCGAAACAGTTTGAACTGTAAATCCTTTTATATCCGAATACTTAGCCATAGGTTAAGACTATGGAAGATTATATACTACTGGTCTATCTGATTCAGATTGTTGATCAGCTGGTAACGCATCCCAAACAGCTTGTGCCGCTTCGATTTCACCAGTAACGATAGCTTGTGCTTCTTCTTTACTTTTAATTGCACCATGTACTTTACTGATCCATTGATCACCAAAATAGTTATCGCCTACAACCCATACTTCTCCAGGATGACCTGCTAAGAAAAACTGTCTTCTCTCTTCATGAGTAAAAAAACCTTTTCCCCAGTTAGTCGCTGTACAGTATTTATATGCCATAGTTACTTCCTCCTTTTAATTTTTTATATATCATAATTAACTTGTTGTCACTGTCTTAGTCGCAAAATCTGCAGCTGTCCATTCTTCTGTTGATTTGGCGATGCTAGATCCTGAAGGAGGCGCATAACCACCACAAGATATACAGACTTGACCACTAGGTCCTCCGCCTGCATTACCATATCTGTTAACGTTCAACTCTGAAACTTCAGTAAAACTTGATCCATTCCAAAATTGAGTTGTCATGACAGTAGAATCTGCAGCGTTTCTAGTAAATACTAAACCACTTGTTGTCGTTCCACCGCCTCCGGACGACGCTGATAATGCAACTAATACTTCTGATACTTCAGTCCATGCCGAACCATTCCAAGATTCTACGTTAGTTCCATCTCCGCCACTTGCTATAATTGCAGAGTCTTCTGTTCCAAAACCTACTGGTCTTATTCTAGCTGTGTTTATTTCTGTTTCTTCTGAAAATGCAGTTCCGTTATATGATTCATTAAAATCTTGTGCTGGACCTGGGTTATCTCCACCTGCCATTACTCTACCAGAAGATTCCGATACTCCTGCTCCTGCAGCATTTCTTCTTGCGTTATTTAATTGTCCACCATTACTAAAAGAACTTCCATTATATTCAAAGGCGTAAGGGTTAATAGGTGCGCCAGATGTTCCAACTGATCCACCTGCTGTCACAAATGAAGTGGTAGTGCCCCACGCTGCTCCTATTCTAGCTGTTCCAGGTTGATCTGGTCCCTCTGACCATGCTGAACCATTATAAGTTTCTGCGTTAGCAAGTGATGATGGAGGCGGAGGTGATACCATGTCAAATCCTCCGGATACAAAAGCAGCACTTGGAGTGCTTCTACTAGCACAACTTCTTTGTCCTGCTTCTTGGTTTGTGTCTGCACCAGAAGCCCACGCTCCAATAGGTGCTCCGCCAGCGCTTATAGTTTTAAATGTTCCTGTAGTTGAATTGTAATAAAAATCTCCAGCAATTCCGTTATCTGGATCATCTGTACGGGTTTGAACTTGAAACCCCTTTATACCTTTATAGTCAGACATAGCTATTATTTATCCTTTAATAGCCAACCTTGAGTCGCATCTACGTAAACCAATGTAAAACCTGCTCTCTCGGTTGACACTGTTAAATCTGCTGCAGAACCCTGTATCTTGTGTGAGTTTCTTCCTACTGTTAAATTGTTAGAGTCAAACGTGCCTGCGTAATCTATAATTGAAACTTCGTCTCCTTGTGATGCTGATCCTGGTAAAGTCATTGTAATTGCACCAGATGTCGTGTTAACAAAATAACCTTCACCTGCAGCCATGGTTGCGTTTGTTGTTGTAACTGCTTGCCATGATGTTCCACCAGATACTTCAGCAAAAGATAATTGACCAACTGCTGTTGTTCCTGAACCTGTAATTGAAGCAACTTTTAAAAATCTATCTGCTGTAACATTTCCAGTAGGGAATTTTAATGTGTAGCTCTGCGAATTTGCGTGTGGGGGACTTTGCAGTTTAATCCCGTGGGAATTATTTTCGCAGTTAAGCTGTAGAGTTCCTGGGTTTGTATTACCACCAATTGCCACGACACCAGTTCCATTTGGTGTTGCAGTAATATTTCCATCTGCAGCATCTGTAATTGTAATGTTACCAGAGTTTGTTCCAGAGTTCGTATCTAAAATTAAATCGTATGCACCAGCTGATGTAATCGTTGATGCAGCTGATCCTGTACCTACTACAATCTCACCAGATCCTTTTGGTGCTATTTGTAAATCTATGTTTGAATCATCACCTGCTGCAGCTACTTTTGGATCATTTCCTGTAGCAGCGTTAGTAACGTTTACATAGTTTACAGCTGAAGATGTTGTGCTAAAAAATAATTGTTCGTTTCCATTTTCATCTCTAATACCGTGAGAGGTATCAAAGTCTATCATGAAAGAATTAGTATCTAAATTACCACCTAATTGTGGTGATGTATCATCAACAAGATCACTTGCTAATGCAACAGAAGCTAAATTTGGATTAGTTCCATCATCTGCTTTTGCATACACTAAAGATGTTTTACCGTTTGCTACTGCAACAGAGTCACCAGAACCTGTAGCATATTTAAATGTTACAGTTTGAGATCCTGAAGTTGAGTTTTTAAGAATGTAAAAGTTTTGTACATCAAGAGGAATAGTTACGTTTCTTCCCGCTGTTAATGATCCTGTAAATTCAATAATTCTATGTGAAAGAGTTGCACCTGTAGATCCATCAGATACGGATAAAGTTGTGTCGCCAGAATCAGATACTGCTTGCGTAGTATAACCACCAGATATCTGCTCTACGATCTGTAAATTTGTATTTGTCTTCGTTCCCCACGTTCCTGCATTTTCACCAGTTGCCTGGAGTTCAATACCTAGGGGTGTATATGTCGATGCCATATTAAGCTGCTTCTCCTGTTACGTCGTTATAACTCGTATTTGAGCCAGTTGCAACATCTGAATACGAAGTATTAGAACCCGTTGAGATATTACTATACGACGTGTTACTGCCCGTGTCAATATTAGCATACGCTAATACATCCACTGCTCCTACACTAGCTGTAGCTGATTGTCCAGTTAATCCCATAACTTGGTCTTTTGGATCTACGGTTCCTACAGAGGCCGTAGCAGAAACACCTGTTAATCCCATAACATCTGCAATTGTAAAACTGCCTGTTGAACCGGTTATGACTTGACTAGATAAAGTTACAACTGAAGATCCTAGACCTATTAGAGATCCTAATTGTGTTTCTATTTCTTGACCCGTTAAAATAGCTGCATCATTTGGAACAACCACAGAACCTATTCCTGATGTTATTGCAAATCCCGTTACATCAGCTTCGTGTGAAGTTATCCCTTGAGCTGTTCCTTGTGCTGAAGTTATTGCTTGTCCAGTTACAGATACGTCTTCGTTTGGTGCAACGGCTGTTCCTTGACCAACAGTGGACTCTTGTCCTGTAAGACCCATAATTTGATCTGCAGGATCTATTACACCTGTAGCTGATGTTGAAGATAATCCAGAAACAGCAAAAGACACTTGAATTACATTTGTAATTGAATTGACAGATGATTGAAAAGAAACACCACCCACCTCTACTGTTTTTGGTATAACAGGTGAGATAGATCCAGTTGATGCTGTAGATGAAATTCCTGTTGGTTCAACTAAAGCGTTACCAATTAAATTTACTGTGCCTAATGAAGATGTAGTTGCTATGCCTGTTAATGAAACTGTTTCGTCAGCTAGATTTCCCCACTCACCATCGTTCCATGCTTTTGCACCCCAACCAGTTGCAAGTAAAGCATCACGATTCCAATATGCTTGGCCCCAGGTGAATCGACCCCATCCTGATTGAACCGACATAGTGGTCCTCCTATGCTAATCTTATGATCGCGTTTGTAGCGTCAGCTGTTGGGAATTGAATTGTGAAAGTTCCGTTAGTTGCTGTTTTATCAGAACCAAAAGCAATTGCACAAACAGCCACATTAGATGCAGATGAGTTGTAAATTAATGCACCGTTAGCTGTAAAAGAAGCTGATGAAAAACTTACATCTGAAAAATCACAAACCGCAGTCGTGCTCGAAGCAACTGGAGTTACGCTTGTTAGCGTAGCACCACCAGAAGTGTAAGCAGTTCCAGATGTATTTGTAATTTCTTCTGACGTTGAAAATGCGGTAGTTGATGCACCTAATGTTGCATCACTGTCATACAAAGCAATTTTAAAAGTGTTACCAGTTGTTGCTGTAAAATTATGAACACCTTTTAATAGTTCTACTTTAAAACTTGTACAAATTGCCGATGTTATTGCCATATTTTATCTCCTAAGGGTTTGGTGAGTTAATTGGTAGTCTAACTGTACCATCAGTGTAGTCATCTCTTCTACGTCTACCAACTTGCTCATTTGCAAACTTCTGTACTTCCTGTGTATACTTTTGCTCGTATAATGTCAACATATCTGCTGGTCCTTTTAGAAAGGCATAAGTCTCTGCTAGACAGCAATATAATAGGCCATTAGGGAAGTTTAGACTGATATAGTTAGTGTCATTGTTCTCTAAAAGAGCTGGAGCCACATTATAGTGCACTCGAAACTTATAGTTTGTATTAGGGGTAGGAGCTAAAAATATACGTCCTGAATTAGTATCAGCTTCACCTGTAGCACCACCAAACATAGCGTAGTATTTTGGTTTACCTTGTGCTGCAGCTGTACCTGTAATCGGTTGATATTCTTGTAAATATGTTACGTCTTTTTTCTCTAGCCATGTGTTTGCTCCAGTCAACACGGCGCTTGAATCATAAACTTGTATACCTCTAATGAACACAGCCCCGGCTGGACAGTTAATTGTTTCTTGTCCTGGAACTAGATTACCTGATTGTTGTTTTCTATCAGCATCAATAGGTACATCTCTAAAAATTCTATATTGTGCATTTAAAATAATATTCTCTAAAACAGAATCAGATAACACGTTAGAATCAACTTCTGTGTAACTTCTTATTTGTGTTTTTAATCCTGATGCGCTTAATCCTGCCATTATGCTGATAACGTAACTGGTCCAATAGAACAGCCGTTTCCTCCTCCTGATACTCCACCTTTTGTAGCAGTATCTGTGTCTACTGTAAAGAAGAAGAAATTTGCTACAGCATAGTCTGTAGAAACTCTAGCATCACTTACATATAATCCTGTTGTAATTGCATATCCTGCTGCTTTTGCAATATTAGATCCTGATATGCCATCAAAACTTTCTGGGTTTCCAAATTGAGAAGTTCCACCAGAGGCAGTGACGGCAAGAGGTGGTCCTCTAAATCTGTATGTTGTGCCATTTGTTAAACCATGACCTGGCGCAGTTACATTTATAATTCTTGATCCTGCTGAATAAGTTTCAAAAGCATCTGTTGGTAGCAGATATGGAACTGCATTTTCTATTCTATCTGGTCTTACATTACGTAAAGATATGGAATCACCGTTCATAGGTTTTGGTTCTAATTGAGGTTGTTTTGGTTCAAACTCAGATACGTGAACTAGTGATCCATTCCATTCTCTAACCATTTCTTTGTATGGAAATTCTAAACCAGATCTATCTGATATTGCTTTTGCGTATTTACCTGTTGCAAATTTAGCCATTACGTTCCTGGGTAGTATGCTTTAGGCGTAATATATGTGCTTGAAGCCGACCCATCCTCCGCTAATGCTCTTGCTAATTCATCTTCATATGCCAATTTCATGGCTTGTATTAATTGTGGAGTGTATTTTTGTGCTAAATAATATGCAAGTCCAGACACCATGCAAGGGACAAATCTAAACGGTACGTCTGTTGCATTTGTATAATCACCCACATCTTGTATTCTTTTAATGTAATAAAAATGCATATCTTTAGATGCATTTGTAGAATCTGGTGTTGGATAAACATGCACTCTAACTTTATCTATGAATCTCTCTACCCAATATTGATTAGGTGTACCTTTAGATAATTTATTTGAAAACGCAGCATAAGTAGATCTATCTACTTTAGTCATAGGTGAATCTGCTTGTGTTGTTTGAGTTCTATTTGCTCTTAGTTGTGCTTCTAAAACATCAGATATGCCGTATACACCGTTGGGTGTAGATGTTGCACTTGTGCCATCATCTGATGATCTAAAAAAATCGTATTCTGCTTGTCCTTCTATTAAATCTAAATCAAGTTCATCTATTTCCCAATAGTGAATACCCCTGTTTCCCCATTCTTGAAACAAGATATTGAGAGATCTTCGTGCTGATTTTAATTGGTAACCAGCTACATTCTGTAGTCCAATACGTTCAAAAGACTCTTCTACTATCTCATCAATAGCAAAAGTTTTGTCGAACGTAGCTGTTCCCGAAGTTGTATTAGCCATTTAAACTCCTACGATTCGTAAACTTTAATCCATTCACAAACAACTGTAGCAGTATCTCCATTGGTACATGCTGGTAGTGTTATATTAACGTCTCCAGTAAAACCACTCGCTTCAGTGTTTTTTAATCCACCGAAAGAAGAATAGTCATATTCCATTTCACCATTTAATGTTTGAAAAGCTACATCCGTTGTAGCATCCCATAACATTCTAAGTGCATCTACCTGTGCTGTTACTGAAACATTAAAACTAACTTTGTTTAATCTTACTTTAGTACAAGATTTACCATTGTTAGTTGCTAATGCAGATACATCAACAATCTTTGTTGTGCTTCCGTCACCATCAGAAACTACATTGTAGTGAGTGATAAGTTTTTTTGATCCGTCAAATACAGTCGTGTTTAATACTGTGTCTGCCATTTTTTGTCCTCCTTTTAAAGGACGCCTGCATCACCAGGCGCCCCGAGATTATTTATTAACTAGCGTCCGAAGAACTAGCTACACCAATAAATTTCATTACTATTGTTGCACCAGCTGCTCCCGGATCACCACTCAAAACTACTTCTACTTCGTCTGCTGTTGCAGTTGATGCAGTTGTAGTTCCGCCTGACATTCCTAAAACTCCATTGCAAGGAAAGAATCCTTTAAAACCAGTTGAGTTTGTAGCTACAGTAATTCCGTCTACGAAACCATCTGTATCTGCGTCTGTTCCGATATCTTGTAAGTTAACAGCATTTGTTGATGCAGTCGTTACAGCTATCATAACACCCATTGGTATGAAGTTAGAAGGTATGCCGATAGATGATTCTTTTCCTGTAGTATCACCATTTGCAACAGTTACAGTTGCAGTGTACTGAGAAAAAGTCATCTCGTTTGTTAAGGCACCAGTTGATGCGCTTTTAACGATTGTTTTAAAACCGTTTTCTGAACGCACTGGTCCGTTAAATGTAGTACTTGCCATAATTATATCCTCCTAGTTTACAGATCATAGTCTCTAGGCCGTCGACTGTATGCGTCTATGATCTTTAATAATTATACAGTAAGTGATTTATACTCTCTTTTTAAATAGAGTGCAAGAGAACCTGTGCTGTGGTTTAATATTTATCCAAGATGTAGCTTTTTACTAAGTAGCTACTGAAACTTCTGGCGCAGCATCTTCTATTTTATTAGTAAGATTAGCTATTTTAGCTTCTTCTATCTTAATAGCATTGACAACTTCCCTAATTTTATTGTCGATTCTTACCATATCCAAAGTATACCTTTGGTTATCACGCTGATGCACCGCCCACTCTGTCTCGAGACTTCTCTTCTGTTTGTAGAGATCTCTGACTTGTATTTGCATCTATGGTCTCCTCATAAGTTAGCCATAATTTAGACGAATCAATAAATCCATCTTTTTCCCAGACAATATCATTTTTTCCTAGTTTGTCAACTAGTGCATTTTCAAATGCTTTATCGCTGTCCTCTGACATAAGATCAAAGTCAGCATAGTATCCATATGCTCTTATCTGTACTCGAAATGTCTTCATGATTACCTCTTCTCTACCATAAAAAAAGGGGGCTCGAAAGCCCCCTTTTAATGTTTTTTTAGTACAAATTACGCACCTTCTACGCCGAAGATACCTCTAGGGTCTGATACTCCAAATGAGTATCTTTCTCTAGCTTTGTATCTTACGTTGCCAGTGTCGAAATCACCTTCCATTGCAGTTGT
>VTLG01004145.1_pt1 | contig 35065 bp, 51 predicted proteins | sample 4694571 | NCBI WGS metagenome assembly VTLG01 (sample SAMN12604809, study PRJNA352737) | marine metagenome | biome: ENVO:00000447; feature: ENVO:00000209|ENVO:00000569|ENVO:01000036; material: ENVO:00002151; isolation source: viral sequences binned using virsorter ...
CCAACCTGATCAAATCCCCAGAAAGTACCTACTGCCTTATATCCTAGCCCTTCTTGGTCTGACCCTCACCCTCTCTGGGCGAGGTGAGTCGGTGATCATCCGACAGAGACGGAGGACGTCCTGGACATGGAAGACCATCGACAGCCGCTCCGCGAGACGGAACCCCCTCCCTAGTGTATTGATCGGGTTTGATATATTCATCAGGCGGAGACGTTGACCAGGGCGGACGTGATCCAGCTCCACCCGATGCTCGACCCTCGTCCCGTCGTATCCGAAGAGGGAGGCGTTCCAGTCTGTCCTGTCGAACATATCATCTAGGGTGATCGCGTCAGTCTGACAGACCTGGACGAGATCACCATCGACAATGATCTCCCCGCATAGGTTCCCGCTCCTCCTGTAAGGCTGACGCATATCAACAGAGACAGGACGGAATAGATCACGCAACTCTTCAGAGGATGAGCCGAGGAAGAAGACGTCATAATCCTGTGGCTCTGCATTGAGAAGCAGGTCACGCACACCACCACCCACAACGAGACAGGGCCAGCGGTCGCACACCGACCGACACTCCTCCAGGATGTTGTCCAGTCTTTCCATCAGGTCACCGTGATCGCTGTCGGATTCGTGAAGGTGTACTCGTCCTTGGCGGCCCAGCGGTAGAGCGTCCCGGTGTCCAGGTTCAGCGTCGGCGTCTGACCATTAGCGTCTGTCATCACAGGGCCAGCGACCAGGGTCGTCCCTGCTTTGTCGCTCGTAACATGGACAGCCACATCAGGGACAGCGTCCCCGTCTGCATCCGTCACCGTGAGCTGTACCTCGTTAGCTCCTGAGCCAACACCGATCGCCTCGATGGTCTTCTCCACAGGGAAGAAGAACTCCTCGAGGCCCGTCCTGGTCGAGTCCCCATCGTTCCAGGTGAACTTGAGGCGAACGATCCGGTTCTGCGTCGTCTGCTCGTCCAGGTCGCCGATGATCGCGGTGTCCGAGCTGTCCAGCTCCACACTGTACACGCCAGCGGAGACGCTGGTCAGGACATCCTGATCCTTCCGGCTGTTGACGATCGCCCCGGTCGACTCATCGAGGAGGCTGATGGTGAACGTGATCGGACTGGTCACAGTCGAGCCAGCGGTGTCCTTGAGTGTCCCGGTGATGTTGCAGCTCTCGCCTTCCTGGATCGTCACAAAGTCGCCGCTGGAGTCCTTCAGTCTTGTCGCCATGAGTATCACCTCGCGTCAATTGTTGCGGTTATGGTTGATCGGTCAGCCCGTTCCCCGTCCACTGTCGCGACAGCGACCAGGCCGTCCGTCCCTTCAGTCGTCTCGATCCTCGGGCTGTTGATGTCTGCGAACTGGACGAGGGATGCCGAGAAGCTCGCCCTCTGGATCCTGGGAGCGTCGACATAGACGATCTCCAGAAGCCCGATGTCTGGATCCACAGCCGCCGCGATTGCCTCGCTCGTACCCGGTGAGGCTGTGATCGACGTCATCACAAGAGCAGGGTCGACAGCTCCTGGTATCGCCTCAGACGACCCTGGAGACACCACCAGGTCAGCTCTGACCGTCGGATCGACTACTGAAGCCAATATAATCGAAGAGCCTGGAGAGGCCGTCAGGGAGCCTAGAATGACCCCCGGATCCGTACCCCCTGAGACGCTCCCAGACGCCCCAGGATCGACGCTGATCGAGGACATGATAGCACCACCCAGGACGCCCTGGACGACCACAGAGGACGACCCAGGGACGAGGGAGATGGATCCCAGCAGGACAGACGGATCCACAGCCACAGGGATCGCCTCAGAGGATCCAGGTGAGAGAGTCAGGGAGGACATCACGATCACAGGATCCACAGCCACAGGGATCGCCTCAGAGGATCCAGGTGAGACCGTCAGGGAGGACATCACCAGCGAGGGATCCACAGCCGCCGCGATCGCCTCAGAGGATCCAGGTGAGAGAGCCAGGGATCCCTGGAGGGCGGACGGGGCCGTCGCCTGGGCGATCGCCTCGCTCGACCCTGGGGAGACCGTCACATCTTCCCCGACGGCTACGGTCAGAGAAGAAAACGGAACAGACGAAAATGGAAACCCCGAAAACATCCTATACCTCGCTGACTTGGAGGCGTGGCTGGAGTCGAACCGCCGAAACGATTGTTGATACGCCTCCCATCTCGTTATGCCAGCCGACCGCGTAGACAACATCCCCAGCGTCGAGGTCGAGGATCATCGACCCGGCCAGGTAATTATTTCCGCTCACGTTACCGTGAGCTAGGATCTGCAAATTTCCGGCGGCTACGCCGTTCAAACCGATGTATATATTCGCGGTTCCTGTCGAGATGTTATCCATCGAGACGTAGGCTAGGACATCGTAGACACCGGCTCGCTTGATTTCGATCCTCTCATTCGTCAGGTCGGCGTCAACGCCGTACTCAAAATCCACCTCGTCAAATTCGACAGTAAAATACCCGCTAGAGGGACTCTGGCTCGAGGTCTGACGAAGGGACGCCGAGTGCTTTCGGAGGCTCTTGGAAAGGGCCAGCCACTCGTATCCGCTCCCATTGTATGCACACACCAGCTCGATCGAGTCTCCCTCCAGGTAGAGCTTCGAGCTGGAGGCGTGATCCACATCTGCCGAGGCTCCGTCTGAGATCGTGACGACATAGGCCGAGGTGTCGATCTTCTTGATCAGGTAACGGATCCCCAGGGTCGCCGAAGCCGCCGAGGGGAGCGTGACCGTCATGGCGGCACCTGGATTGCAGAGGATCACGCTGTCGGAGGCGAGAGCGGTATAGCTCGCCGTCTTGACGACCGTCCCCTGGAGGACAGCGGTCGAAGGCTCCGAGATGAAGACGTTCTTCGTCCCGGCTGACCAGTCGATCTCGCTCCCCGTACTCGATGCGATCAGGGTATCCCTGGAGAGCGTCGTCCCGCTGTGAGTGTACTTCCCAACAGAGACTTCCCAGTGCGTCCCGTCCTCGATCACGAACGTCGTCGAGGCTCCGTCCCCTATCCCAGAATTAAAGCTCTGAAATCCAGTCACAGCCCCGGCCAGGGTCAGCGGCCCCGCTGCTGGGAGTCCTGTCGTCGTCGAGGTCTCCTTCACCCTGTCAGCTACTCGAAATCCTGTCATTAGCTAGGCTCCGTCAGCTTGAGCTGGCAATCCTCGAGAGTCAGGACTTGAGTGTCCGAGACCGTCCGGTTCGAGCTCAGATCCCAATACGCCCAGACCTCCCGGTTCGCGACCGTTGCATGATGTCCGGTCAGGACAGCATATCTCGCACCATCACCAGACGCCGGGATCGTACCCCCGGAAGCTGTCCAGGCGACATCCTTCACCTCGATCAGAGCGAGATCCGATCCATCCGTCTCGGTCAAGACGTCGAAGTCCGTCGAGTTCTTCGTCAGCGTATAGCCCCCATCGACGTACCCGTTCCCCGTCGCGATCTGAGTCAGGTCGCTCATCAGGTTAGTGTCTGCTGTCGGCGCGTCTGTTGTCAGGGCGATGTAGTAATTAGTCGGGAGAGCTGTCGCCCGAAATAGCGCGTCAAGGGCGTTAAATTTTCCGCGATTTGTCCATCCGTTGGCCATCATGACCTCCATGTAAAAAAAGGGGAACGACTCAGCCCTGGAAGGCTCGGCCGTTCCCCAGGAGACTCGCGTCTCATCACACACACACCTCCCGCTAAGGAGGAGACTCCTGAATCCTATCGACCGCCTCGGATTTTATCAAGCGGTGTTTCTTCTGTCTGACGATCGTCAGCTCCTTCGGAGCTTCTATCCCGATGTGGACGTTCCGGTGACCGACCCGCTCAATGAAGACCTCGAACTGGTCGAGCCTGATCCGATCACCTTCCTTCACTCTCATCCTAAACACGCGACCACCTCCGCGACACTGTGGACGACCTCCGCCACACAACCATACAGCCGAAGATCCTCGAGCGTCTTCGCCTGGAGCTTCGTGACCGGCTGGCCTGGCCGCTTGACCTCGAACCAGTACGCCCTCCCGTCCTTCACCGCCAGGACGTCCGGGATCCCTGGGGTCTGCCAGGGGCCGCCGTGGATGTTCAGCGTCCAGAAGCCACGGCCCCGGAGCATCGCGATCACCTTCCGCTGGATGTCCCTCTCCAGCTCGTCGTTATAGGGTAGCTGCATGTCTTCGCGTTCCTGGGATCGGAATCTCGTAATCGAGCGAGCCTGTCGGCCTGGTAATCGTCAGCTTCTTCCTCGCCCTGGTGATCCCGACATAGGCGACCCGCCGCTCCTCGTCAGCTCCCCAGGGAGTCCGCTCCGACTCGCTACACCTCCGGCTGGACTCGCTGATCAGGGTCACATTGTCAGCCTCGAGTCCCTTGACGCTGTGGATCGTACCGACGCGGATCCGCGTCCCGAGAGCGTCCTTGTATCCGTACCGCGAGACGGCCCTGACGAACAGATCACCCCCTTCGACCAGGCTCACCCAGCCATCCCTGGCGATCCTGTCCACCAGCTCCGGGGTCGCTCCCCAGGTTCCCAGGTTCCAGAGACTCACAGCGTCCCCCTCTGGCTCCTCCTTGTCCAACAGGAACCGCTTCTTGACTCCCCGCTCCAGGTAATCCCTCGCCGGGATCATCTCCAGGATCCGCTTCCAGCCGTCCAGCTTGATCGCCTCGCCGTCCGAGAGCTTCCCGAGCGACACCATCGCCTCCCGCTTCTTCGCTGACAGCCAGCCGCCGGATCCCCGCGTCGATGACCAGGGGATCCCCCTGGCGGTGAGCTGGGACGCGACCGTCCTCGCGATGTAGTTAGTCCGGGCGATCACCAGCGTCTCGACGGACGGATCCAGATCGCCCAGGTCAGGGAGCCAGCTCTCACAGACCTCCCCCTGATGGTCTGCCGGGAGGATCCCCCTGTCGAAGTAATTCGAGCAACCGCTCAGGACGGCCTCCCCCATCTCCAGGATGTCAGCAGGACAGCGGAAGCTCCTGTCCATCGTCCGCTCCTGATGGACATCCCAGTCCATGAACAGGGAGCCATCAGCCCCAGCGAAGCCGTAGATCGATTGGAAGGGATCCCCGGCCAGGTAGACGTATCGAGTCGAGGGGCCAGAGGCGAGCCTCCTGGCGACCAGGTCGAGCAGGGGCGTCACGTCCTGCTGCTCGTCGAAGATCCAGACCGGGACGTCGGGGACTTCCCCGTCCGGGGATATCTCCAGCGGGCCATCGAGCCGGAACTCCCTCCCGGCGAACCTCGCCAGGATGTCCGCGAAGTCCACCCGCCCGTCCACCCGCTTCGCCAGCTCATAGTGATCCACGACAGAGCGACAGTCGTCGAGGTCAGGGATCGAGCTGTCGACAGCGTTGACCATCTCCCACTGATCAGCGAGCGAGACGAGTCGACTCCTGGCAGCTCCCCAGATGGACAGGATCGTCTCGATCTCGCTCCCCCTGGAAGGCTCCGCGAAGCCGTCCGAGTCCTCCATGATCACATCCTCGTCGAACGTCTCCCGGAACCATTCTCGGGTCTTCGCTGAATCCCCGGCCAGCAGCTCCGCTCCGATCCCGAGGACGTTATAGGCGACCGAGTGAATCGTCCTGAACCAGCCCTCCCGCTCCAGGACAGGGACGGGGACACCGAAGCGATCCCCGGCCCTGGTCGCGGCCTCTCTCCTCGCCGCCCTGGTAAACGAGCAGAAGCCGACCTCGAGCGGGCCGATCTCCCTCGCCAGGAGCTTGTCCATGATCGCCATCAGCTCCGTCGTCTTCCCAGTTCCAGCCCCGCCAATCAGCCTCGCCGCTTTCATAAAAATCTCCTCCACCTATAAGGGAATTATCTGTTTTGCTTCACCAGGGAGGGCCATAAGTTGAGGGGTGAATAAACTAAACTCACTCCTTCACTCACTCCTTCACCCTGTAAACTGTTTCTGTTGTTGGAGTTGAGACAATAAGTGAACGGTGAACGGGGAAACGTATAAAAGAGGGTAAAAAATAGTCTTATAGGGGAGCCGTTCATCACTCTCTCCCCAGCATCTCGTCCAGCCTCTGGACGCTGTCCCGGTCGAGTCTTTTCAGTCTCCTCTGCTGGTAATCCTTCGCTCCGATCTGGTGGAGGATCCCGGACAGCTCGGGCCTGGTCACCCGCTCGACGGAATAGGCGAGCCGCTCCAGGACGACGGAGAACTTGAAGACGACATCCCCGCCCTCCATCCTCTGGACGCTCCCGTCCGGCTTCTTCCCTTCCCTGACCTCGACGGCCCTGGCGATCTGTTCCCTGAGCATCGAGGCGACGACCAGGTCTCGGTGTTCCTCGATCTGTGGCTCGATCTCCTCGGCTGTATCGACGAGCCTGGAACAGACCCCCTCGTCGTCCTTCCCCGTCCAGATCCTCGAGAAGCTCTTATCGAGGACGACGTTCTTCTGTTCGAGTGCCTGGATCATGATCGAGCGAGGCGTCATCATCATCGCCGACGTCAGCGAGATCGACCCTTCCCAGAGGGGAGCGTAGAGCTTGAAGATCCTCGGGCGTCCGTTGACGATCTTCAGCCTCCAGCCGTCGACCCCTTCCGGCTCCTCCTTCGTCTTGAGTTGTTGCTTGTGTGCGAAGTGTTCATGAAAGTCCGAGTCGTTCCTTCGCTGTCTCTCCCTGGTCAGGATGGAGTCGAAGACCAGGCGGATCTCGTCCAGATCCAGCGGCGGCTCGTTCTGGAGGTTCCAGGCCATCACCAGATCGAACTGGAGATTGACCTCCTCGTTATTGAAGGGATCCCTCAGCGACGAGAGGAGCTTCCCGATCACGCTGGTCGCTGTCATGTTCCTCCCTCCCTGGGAGACTCCGGCGACTCCGTCCTTCCAGCTCGCTCCGCCGCTGTCCCCTCTGGGCCGCTCCTGGCGGATCAGGTCGAAGACCTCGAAGGGCAGAGGGGCGGGGTTCACATCCTCGGGAGAGAGACCAGGGAGCCAGTGATAGACCGCCCCGGTCTGGTGGACGCTCGGCGGGATGATGCTCTGCGCCCCCTGTCCGCCTCCTCCGATCCTGACCTCGAGCTTGTCGATGAAGACGACCGCCTTGTCAGGGAGTCCCTCTCGGAACTGGAAGATCCTGTGGCGTCCCCGGTGAGACTCGAACATCGGAGTCACAGGGACATCCCCGTCGAACAATTCCACCAGGGTCGCCTCGGCCCTCTCGTCGTCACATTCGACGTCGATTATCCCGCTGTCCGGGCCGAGCTTCACTCCCCAGTTGCACCCAGGGAAGCTCTCGCTCCAGGCGGCGATGATGTCCGGGTCAGAGGTCGCCAGGTCAGGCCAGCGGGCCAGGAGCGGCCTCTTCCCCTTCTCGGCGACTGGGAGGATCTTCCAGCCGAGGGCCAGGATGTCCGCGATGGCTGTCATCTATTTCTCCGTTTCTCGATCATCATCGCGGCCCATATGCCACAGACACCGCTGGCGAGGTAGCTCGCATAAACTGACCAGTGTGATCCGTGTATCATGGCGTTCGCGATGATGTCCAGCGTCACCAGACCGGTCACCCCCAGGCCCAGCGAGACCGCCCCCGCCGTCCAGAAGCGACCGGCGACGACGTTGATCTGTTGGCTCCCCTTTAGAGCGATAAATATAAAGTGAGAGACGAAGACGAGGACGAGGACGGTCATCTGATCACCACCTCCACCTGTGACTCCGTCTCGATCCAGCATCTCGCTCCACAGGAGAGCGGCTTGTCGGGCCGGTAGACGATCCGGGCGACTTCGTTCCCCTCCCTGTCCAGGATCACCGCCTCATGAGCTGGCCGGTTATCCTTGTAGGTCTTCACCGTCAGGACGGGCTCGTCCGTCCCGCTCTTCGTGTTCGATCTGATCTTGTGCTGATTAACGTGGACGATCGTCTTCATCTGTCTCCTCCATAAAACAGGGGAACCTGGCCGCGTCCTCCGTGACAGGCGACCAGGATCCTCGACAGCGTGATCAGCTCCCCAGGGAGCGAGAGAGGGCGTCGGTGTAGAGTTCCTTCACGCGATCGCCTTCGTCCTTCTCGACGGTTCCGACCAGGCGGAAGACGACGCGGCTGAAGCCCTGCCCGCTCTGGTTTGTCATCTTCTCCAGGGAGACCCCGATGACTGTCCGCCAGTAAGGGACGCGGAGGCGTCGGATGAACGTCTCGAGCGGTTTGAAGCTCCCCGGAGTGATCCGGATCAGCAGAGGGAGAAGGTCATCAGGGCGGAGCAGGGCGACCGTCTGGAACTCGCTGACCCGCTTGCCTCCGTTCCTCCCGGCCCCGTAGCCGAAGGGACACTCAGGGAACCGGCCCCCGGCGAGTCCCTGCCAGTCGAAGAAACCGTCCTCTCGCTTGAATCGCTCGAGGATCTTCCCGTCGATCTCCCCGAGGTCATCCCCGACCCGCCTGGCTGTCCGCCAGTCGTTCGTGACGAGTACGGGGCTGGAGTTCCCCGGCGAGTCAGTCGGCCAGAGGACGCCCCCGAAGCCCCGGAAGACCCAGAGGCCGACCAGCTCCTTCTCTGTCCGCTCCCCTTCGACGTCCTCGAACGTCCAGGAGGTGGATCCGGCTGATGGCATCTTCACCGATACAAGATCCTGCTCGCTGAGGGTGACCTCTCCGCCATAGTTCGCCGCGATCAGCTCGGCCATCTCTCCGCCTGGGGCCAGGGCCGCGAACTCCCTGACAGCCAGCTCCGTCGTCTTCTTCGTCTTCGTCGTGATCTCATTCATCTCACTCGTCTCCTATCATTAAGAACTTCTAACGGTCAATCGTCGATGTGGGAAGAGCCGCACACAATCGCGGATCTCCTGCGGGATGCTCTCATCCCCGTCAGCCAGCCACTCCTGGATGACAGTCTTCAGTCGGGCGGGCTGAACGGTGACCAGGTGGTCGAGTCCGTGGGCCTTCACCGCCTCGAGCAGTTGCTCCCGCCTCTCCTGGTCGATCGTCACGCCGAGGACTTCCCTGGGGAAGACCGTCCGGCCCTGTGACGTCAGCCTCTCGATCTTCGCTCCGTCCATCTCCTGGAGCAGCAGCTTCTCGAGGTTCGACCTGGTCGCCTTCTGTTCTTTTATTTCGGCCTCCTGCTTCTTGATCGTCCTGTCGACCTCCAGGAACTCCGCCAGGATCCCGCTCTGTCTCTCTGTCATTTCTCACTCCCTCCTTCTTTCTGAGTTCCTCCCATAGCACAAACAAGGCCGGGAACTTCTTCTTGTATGGATTCATCGTCTTAACTCCTCCAGTATGCTCTCCACGACGTCCCTGCGTTTTGTGAGAGCGTTGACAACTCGACGGTCGACGGTTCCTTCCGCGACCAGGTGATAGTACGTCACAGGATGCTCCTGTCCGGGTCTGTGGACTCTGGCGAGGCTCTGCTCGTAATCTCCCAGGGAGAAGCCGATCGAGTAATAGACCGCCCGCCTCGCCCTGGTCAGATCAATCCCTAGCCCCCCGCTCGCCATCTGGACGCCCAGCAGGGAGGTCTCCTGGAGGATCGTCCCCTCGGCTGTCAGGTCTTTCCTCGCTCCGCTGATTTCGCCGTACTTGATCCCCTTCATCCTGGCGACCTCCCTGATCTGCTCGAGGTCGTGACGGAAGCGGCAGAAGACGACGACCGGCTCACCTGGAGGGATGTCCTCCAGGATGTCCTTCAGACAGTCTCTCTTCGCCGTGTCGATCTGCTGGATCTCACCTCCGTCTTCCTTGATGTGGCCGCTGGTGATCTGCTGGAGGCGGAGGAGTCTCACCAGCGCGTGACCTGCTGTGACCGTCCGCTTCTCGTTGACCTCGGCGATGAACTCCCTCTCCAGCTCGTCGTAAATCCGCTTGGCCTTCGCTGAGAGAGCCACAGGGATCTCGATGTGTTGAACTTCAGGGAGGTCGAGGACATCCTCCGCCTCGACGCGATAGGACAGTTCCCAGAGCTTCCGCTTCATCTGCTCCTCGTTTCGCCAAAAGCGGACTTGAGAGGGGAATCGCGGATGCGTGACAGCGTACTCATCGCGGAACCTCCCGAAAGTCGTGCCGAAGACACCAGGGTCGAGGAAGCGGAACTGGCCGAACAGATCGAGAGGACTGTGAGGCATCGGAGTACCTGTCAGGCAGAGCCTCCTGGTGGCCTTCTCGCCGATCCTGGCGACGATCTTGGACGTGACCCCGGTCGCTGACTTGATCCTGTGGCTCTCGTCCAGGATGACAAGATCCCAGCTCCTCCCGGTGACCAGTTTCGCCATCTGTTGCGACCTGATCGACTCATAGTTGACGACCAGCCAGCGGGACTTCTCCGCCTTGATCGGGGAGAGGAACTCGATCGTCTCCTTCGCCTTCCTCGCGGCTGTCCATTTGTCCAGGATCAGGACGTCGGTCTCCACCTGGTCGGGGATGTGGACAGCCAGCTCCCGGAACCAGACGCGGAGGACGCTCTTCGGACAGAGGACGAGGATCCGCTTCGCTCGCCAGTTGACCGCCAGGTCGATCGCGACCTTCGTCTTCCCTGTCCCCATGTCCATCGCCAGCAGACAGGCGTCCTTGTGCCTGGCGAAGCTGTACGCCGTCTTCTGATGGCTCCAGGGCCGGAGGACAGTGACAGACGGCTCCACCTCGAAGGATGGAGGGCCGACCTGGGAGATCCACCTGACCGCGAGAGTCGCGATCTCCTCGGACAGCTCGAGGTCTGTCCCGCTGGATAGCTCATAAGCCGCCGCCGGGGTCGCTGTGCATGTCCAGCCGTCCCCGACCCTGTGGACTCCAGGGAGCCGACGACAGAAGCCGGAGAGCGTCGATGGAGCGACGATATGGATCCTCTTGTTATCGTTGATGTACGCTCTCAACCTGTCGCTTCCTCACTGAGAACGAAGTCACCGAAGGTCAGGATCCCTTGTTCGATTCGCGGAGCGTCAGAAGTGATACGCTCCAGATGCCGTACAGCTTGACGATAGTACGACTCTTTCAATTCTATGCCGACTCCTCGCCGACCATTGACGACCGCCCCGTATACTTCAGACCCTACCCCCATAAAGGGCGTTAGCACACTCTCCCCTGGATTGCTCCACATGACGCAAGCTCGACTAATTACATCCAGTTGGAGCGGGTGCATGTGCCGCTCGTCTCCGTCTTCCTTTGATTCCTTATATTGAAGTGTTGCTCCCTTGTCGCGTTTTCCGTCCCCCATATTACCGCGAATATCATCCCAGAAGCTCGACGCGTAGTTTCTCCAGATCCAATGAGAGAATCTATTTTCGGTTTGCTTTCCCTTCCATCCCTTGTACTGGTGGAGATCTTCTGGCACATCTCTTGCTCCGTGGTATTCGTGGAATCCGGTCGGATGGGTGACTGGGATTTCATTCTCGCCGATCTTTCGGAAGGGAATCAAATAGTCAGACGCCGCGACATTGACCTGGCAGCAGTCGTCGACCGTCTGACGATGCGCGAGAGCTTTCGTCATTGTCCGATTCCTGACCGCTAGAGGTTCCTTCCATATGCAAATACGAGGCGTATATTCGAACCCGTGCTTCTGATGTAGTTTTATAATGTCCCCTGGGAAGTCGTTGTATCCGCAGATGTTAGCTCCGTCCTTCGGTGTATCCATACAATGTACGGCCGTGATTCTTCCCGGCATCGTTACTCGGGAGATTTCCGATACGATGAACTCGTAATGTTCAAAAAACTCCTCGTAACTTCGGCAGTTGGATAAGTCCCGCTCCGACGACGAGTAGTTATATAGACATCCCCCTCCGTCGCTGGCGAAGGGTGGAGAATATATTGATAAATGGATCGACTCATCGGGAATCGATGTAAGAGCTTCGCATGAATCTCCGTGATATATCGCGTACTCGTCGGTGACGACCTGGTCGATTACAGCCATTGAGGGATCCTCTCATTGTGTGCGCCGATGTATTCCGTTCGGCCTATTAATAACTCGTCATTCATGAATCGGGACAACGATTCGAACATCCTATTCGCTTGGTCAGACTTCCTCTGTAAATTCTTCAGGACACCGCGACCTCCTTCTGTTGTGATGATCTTTATCTCCACTGGATTTTTCTGGCCGAATCTCCACGATCGACGAACGCCCTGATAATACTGCTCGAAGGAGTCAGAGGGAAACATTACCTGATGGTGACAGTGTTGCCAGTTCATCCCCCAGGAGCCTATCTTTGGCTTTGTCACGAGGGTCGATAGTTCCCCGCTGCTGAATGCGAGCAACCTCTCCTCCTTCTGTTCATCAGACATCGACCCGCTCACCTGGAGGGCGTCCGGTATGAGCTTCTCCATCAGGTCGGCCTCTGGATTTAGATGACACCATGACAGAGACGCCCCGTCATGGGTGATGATCTCCTCGGCAGCTCGTTCGCATCTTTCATTAAGTGTCAACCGCCGCTCCGCTCGTTGCTCGTCCATATTTGTCGCCGGTAGAGCAAATAACTCCCCCGGTCTCGATTTGTTGCATTCGACGCGTATCTCCACCTCGTTCAATGGAGGTAAAATAAAGTCGCCGTCGTCGAATCCCAGGTCGGACGGCTTGCGGCATGCTCTCGCCCAGGAGCATACCCATCTCCAAAACGGCTGCTCCGCATGTCCGCGAAATCGATACTTAGCTCGCCCCCATCCTAGATGATCTTTCTTCGTTTCTTGCTTGAAGAACTTCCCGAGCATGTCACGATATCCAAGCTCCCCTAGTGCCTCCGAAGACGTCCCCAGTTCGAAGAAGTCATTTGGAGATGGAGTCGCTGTACAGAGGAGACGATATTTTAACCTCCGCATAAACTCCGTCACGTCGCTCGTTCTCTGAGCGTCGAACGATTTGATACAGGCCGATTCATCACAGACGGCCCCCGCGAAGTCATCCGGGTCGAACTTTCCTAACTGCTCATAATTAGTGACGATGATCCCGGAAGATATATCAATCCTGCCATCTCTTGATCGAGTTGCTTCAATTCCGAACTTCTCCGCCTCCTTGATCGTCTGATACGATACCGCCAGGGGGGTCAGCACCAGTACGAGACCGTTCGTCTTCCTGACGATATTGTCGGCCCAGACAAGCTGCATAGGTGTCTTGCCGAGTCCACAGTCAGCAAACAATGACGAACGGCCCTTCTTGATACACCATTCGACTAGATGCTTCTGGAAGTCGAATAGGAAGTCCGGCATGGAGATAGGGCTGAAACCGTAATCTCCGCTGAGTTGAGTTTTCGTCTGGATGAAGTCGGCGTAATTGTTCATGATGTCGCTTCCTCCATGATCTCGGAGCGAGTGATCGGGACAGAGTCAGGGGCCGAGACGATGATCTTCGCCTTGTGCTTGCTGATCCTGCCGAGCTTGATCACGATCTCCTGGGCCGGGATCTCCTCGATGATCTCGCTCAGGCTCATCCCCTCGGCGGATCTGTTCATCGCGATCCTGATCATCGTCTCCATCATCGGCTGGAGATCCATCTGGACGGACTGGTCAGGGCGTCTAGTGAGGACGAGCGGCATCGGGCACCCCTGTTGTTAGAAGTTTCGGGTCGTTGATCATCGTCTGCATCTTCTCCAGGCGTCGGAAGCTCTCCTCCCGGACGCCCCCGTTCCTCTCGATCTCCTCGATGAGCTGGAGGATGTGGGCCTTCAGTATGTTCAGCAGGGCGAGCCGCCTGGACGCGAGGGTCGCGGCCAGCTTCAGCTCCGCCGTCCCCAGATAGATGATGTCAGTCTCGGCTCCCATCTCGCCACACTTCGGACACTCGGGGAACTGGGGGACGTACTCGTCGCCGATCGGGAGACAGGTCGAGTGATAGCTGACGCGACAGTCCTGGCAGATCATCCAGATCATCCGACGGCTCCCTCCCGCTCCCTGAGCCACTCCTCGACGTCCTCCCTCCTCCAGCGACGTCGCCGCCCGACCAGGATCCAGACCGGGAGCTTGTCATCCCGGAGCATCCTGTGAGCGGTCGACCTGGAGACGCGGAGCATCTCGGCGAGTTCGCTGAAGGTGAGGAGGGTCGTCTCTTCCATGACTTACCTGGGCTTCCTCACTCTCGGGGTGTCCATCGCGAGAGCCTGATCGATCAGAGGCCAGAGTCGCCTGAGCCTGGGAGAGTCCTCCCGGCTTCCGTAGAGTTCGCGGAGTTCCTTCTCGATCTCCTCGACGATCGGATCATGCTGGTCGTCGTCGTCTCGTCTCTTGTCTTCCATGACAGTCTCCTTGTGGCGTGGCGTGGTGTGATACCAATTAGGGCGCCATTGTCCACAATGCGACAATCCCGTCAAGCCCAAAAAAGAGAGGCCGCCCAGGGGGGACGGCCTCGCTCTCTTCGGTGACTTCCTTTAATACCTGCTCGGCCCGAATAATCCGATCGGGTCGTCCAGGTCGTCGTCGTAGACGCTGGAGATCGGCGGTTCCGTCGAGTCCTCGTCCTCCGCGCCGAGCCTCTCCATCTGCTCCAGAGCGTCCTCCTTCAGTCTGGCGAAGCCGACCCGCGTCCATCCAGTATGACCCCAGTCTTGACCCGCCCAGCTTCCCCGCCCGAACTCGATCACCTCCCAGCCGATCATCTTCCCAGCGTCAACCGCCATATTCTCTTTGTGAGTCACCCGACGAAGCTCTCGGGTTCCGATGGCCGGATCCAGGTCTCTCTTGTCCTCTTCTGGGACGATCTCGAACAAGTGTGGAGGGACTTCCACCGAGCCGCTATTACCAGGCCATTCGATCTTCGCGTTCTCGGGACGGTTCGGGGTCGGCCCGATGATCGCGTCAAATACTTTCCCGGCGAATAATCTGGACATGGCCTCGTCTCGCTCGGATTCAGAGCAATAGCCCGCCCCAAAGTAGCTTGCGATGTCGTCGAGGTTCTCGGTCAGCTTGATCTTCGTCATCGTTGTCTCCTCAGTTTGGTGTGATGTTTCTGATGGTCTCATCAGGCCCGGAAAAACCGGACGACGCCCCGAGGGGCGTTTCGACCTTAGCCAATGTATCCGGGGTGATCGGGTGTGTACGATCCGGGGCCGTCCTCGGCTTCTACGTCCACCTTGGCAAGAGCGGAGTCGCCGCCTTCCTCGCAGTATGCGTCCGATCCGTAAACTGCATAGCCGCGATACCAATGTTCCATATTCAGTTCTCCACCGAGCCAAAGGTGATCGTCGATCTTTCTAACGAAATCGTGGGCCGCATCTTCCGTGGTGAAAACTTCGTAATGATGCCAGCGGTTCCCGCGTCCATTGGTTGCCGTGACTCCGAAGTTCTTGGCGGTGTACGGGCCGTCTTCGTCCATCGCTTCGTAGTAATTCGGGCAGACACAAATGTGAATCGTCGGTCGCTTGAAATTGCCGCTCGCCAGTTTTGCGGTAGTCCATTTAGTCTTGTTTGTCATGGTTGTCTCCTCGTTTCGTGTGGTGTTGATGTTTTCCATGTCTATACCTTACTTCGGATGATGACTTAGGTCAACATTAACCCGATATTAAAAACCCTTGTTTTATAGGGTCAAAAAAGAAATATCCCCTCTAAATTCTCATTTTGTCAGGAACCTGGCCGCTAGAGCCAGTTCCACCACTTCAAGACCTTCCAGGTCAGGAGCGTCGACAGGAGGGCGACCGCCAGGGTCGCCCAGATCGCGGCCAGCCACAGGGCCGCCTTGCACATCTCGTAGAATCTCATTCCCTTTCCTCCATGATTGGGATCAGTTTAATCGAGCCTTCTCAAGACCTCCGTCTGGAGATCCTTGATCGACTCGAGGATCTTCGTCTGTCCGTCGATCTGCTTCTCGAGCCGACCGAGGAACTCCTTGTGGGCACCGACCAGCGGCTCGACGACCGTCCGGATGATCGTCTTGCCTGATGTCTGGATCATCCAGATCAGGATGAGACAGAGGACGAGCGGGAAGCCGAAGTCAGTGACAGCTCTCAGGATGTCATTCATCGCCCTCCTCCCCCTGGGCGTCTCGTCCCGCCTGGATCTCGTCCAGGTATCTCGGATCAGACAGCTCGGCCTCCCGGCGAAGAGCCGCCTCGATCCTGTCCTGGAATTGTCCGTCTCCTCTGTTCTCGAAGTATCTCGGATCAGTCATTTCTTCCTCCAGAAGATCAGGTGTTTCAGATAACCCAGGAGGCCGACGGACTCGAGTCCTCGCCGCTTCATGAATTCCTGGAGCTGGACGACGTCCTCGCAACGGCTCGCCCTGATGAACACTCGGCGAGGCTCCCCCCGCTTGATATATCTCGTTCTCATGCCCAGCATCCCATCCCCTCCATTGTTGAAGCATTGAAAAAACAGCGGCCCGCCTCTGGAACTCCATTGCCATAACAGGCGGGGCCGCCTCCGGCTTCCATGCCTTTTTATACATTATGAACCTCCTCCGACTAGCCCCTTGATCTTCTCGACCCAGTCGCTGACCCCGCCGCCTCCGGCCATCTTCGAGCCGAAGTAAATCACCGCCAGGGCCACAAGACCCCACTTGATCAGCGAGACGAGAGCCTTCCGCTTCTCGCTCTTGGCGAGGGCGAGGGTCGCCTTGCTCTCGATGCGCGAGAGCTTGTAATCCCGCTTGTCCTGCTTCTTGCTGTCGTCCGGGACGACCGGTATCTCGTCGCTGTCTCTCCTACGCTTTCCCATTGTTGCTGACCTCCGTCGTCGAGGACTTCCCGGATACACTCCTGTAACTGTCTCCTAGTATCAAGGCGATGATCATCCCGCTGATCGCGAGCGTCTGCTCCTGGGCCATCCCCATCTCGTCGCCCCAGGCGACCAGGCCAGCCCCGAGAGCCGCCGCGAGGATCCGCTTCGATTTCGCCGAGACGAGAACGTCAATTAACCAGTCTTTCATCTTCTTCCCTCCACTACTTCGCTTTCGTTGCAGACCAGCGGACTGGGTAGTCCGCCTCAACAATAGAAGAGACCGTCACGCTCTCGGGATCGTAGACGAACGCCCCCTCGTTGAGCTTCAAGCTCGAGACCGTGACATTCAGCCCTCCCTGGGAGACGTCCAGCTCCCCGCCCTGGATGACCGCCGAGGCGATCGTCCCGGTTGAATTGTGGATCAGGCGACCGCCCCAGAGGGTGACGCTCGACGAGATCGCCGCCGCTTCTGTTGTCTTCACCGTCCCGCTCCGGATGTCCATGTCGGCGCAGCTCGCCCGCGTCGTCAGCTTCGCCCCGGATCCAACGTCGATATTCGTGACAGTTGTCCCGGATCCGACGACAGTCCTCCCTCCCAGACAGCGGAGCGTCGTGATCGTCGCGGTGTCAGCAGGGACGCCCGTCGCGATCCCGACCTTCCCGCCCTCGACAGAGAGGACAGCGATCCCCGTCCCCTTGATCGTCAGACCGTAGGATCCCACAGCCGCCGACGCTGTACTGTGGATTGTCATGTTCACAGCCGAGCCGCCGATGTCCAGGTGTGACTCCCCGGATCCGGAGAACTCGATCGCGCCGCTGGTGTCGGTGATCCCGACCTGAAGCGGGGATCCCTTCGATCCAATCGTCCCCGTGTACGAACTCTCCACGATGAACTTGTCCACATCAACAGAACTCTGGTTGAGGCCGTCGTCGATGTTCTGGCTCCCTGTGATGTGGACGGTGTCTCCAGCCGTCGGAACTGCCCCTCCTGACCAGTTTGCGGCTGTGTCATATTTTCCCTCGTAACCAGACGTTCCGCCGACCCAGTACATTGTAGCCATCTTCTTATCTCCTTCTTTTGTGGATTCGCTCGAGCGTCTCCAGGATTGCTTGATTGTTCGTCTGCTTGACCCGCTCGGCGACCTCTGTCGCCTCCTGGGAGTGTTCCTCGTAGTTGTCCAGGTGCATCCGGAGGACTCTCGCGATGTCGTCCGGGCTGTCCGGGTCGGCCTTCCAGCTCGCCGGGAGGTATCTCACCGCCGAGGATCCGACGACCGGACGCCCCTGGATCAGATGTTCCAGGGCGATGTAGTTGAAGGACTCCGAGAAGCTCGCCTGGAGTCCGACCGCGATCCGCTCGCTGATCAGCCTGTTCCACTCCGACCAGTTCGTCCAGCCGTGGAACTCCATCTCCAGGCCGATCGACTCGGCGAAGGACTGGGCCTCCCGCTCGTTGTTCTTGACGACCATCATCCCCCGGACTCCTGCGAGCTTGATTGACATCATCTGCTGGAGTTGATTTTTGACGATATGCCAGCGGCCTACAAGTGAGACTAGGGGGTCGTCCAGGTCGACCTCCCCAGGGGACGCCTCCGGGATCGTGACGACGTTCGGGAACCAGAGACACCGCTGGAGGCCGAGCCTGGCGAAGATGTCCCGCTCGTCGACATGGCCGAAGATCACATTCTCCTGATCCTGGGCGAGCTGGATCGTCCTGTTCTGCTGGCGGATCCAGTTCTTCGTGGTCTGGGTGTATGCGTGAGAGCTGTGATTGACCGAGACGAAGGTGGTCTCCGGGAAGTCCCCGGCGAGCTGCTCGACCACTCCAACGTCCACCAGGAACGCCCGATTGATCAGGATCCCCGGCCTGGTCAGCCGGATCACCTTCGCGATCTCGTCCCTTGTCTTGTTTCCGACCAGGGCGACGACGGCCCTCAGACCGTTCTCCCGGAGGAAGTCCACGACATGGCCTCCCCGCGTCTCGATCCAGGCCGCGCTCGTTCCCTTCGGGAAGATCATCACCAGGTCGACAGGCTGTCCGTCCCAGTCAGGGAGGAACCTCGGATTCTCCTCCCAGCGTCCGATCGGACACTCCTGGTCAGCCCAGGCGAGCTTGTTCAGGAACCTCCTGGAGTTCACCAGACAGCCACACTTGAGACAGGTCGAGCCTGTGAAGAACTCGCACCGCCGACAGACCCCGAGCCTGTGATCGATCTCTCCCTGGTCGGCTGTCGGGGATCCCCGGACGACATGACGGATCGCCGCCCTGGTGAACGAGAAAGCCCTCGCCGCGAGGCTGATCTTCTCAGGGTTCCCGGAGTCGTACCCGCAGGAGCAACGGACAGGGAAGTCCGCCTCCTCCATCGGGACGACGATCTCGCAGCTCGGACAGCTCCACTGAATCATAGCGCGGAGACCTCCACGGCTGAATAGTCGAAGCCACACTCCGAATAATCGCCATTGGAACAGTATCCCGGATCTGTGACGTTATTGCTGTAATAAGGGATCGAAAGCCCGACCAGGTTCAAGCAATCGATCGGGGTGTGAAAGTCTCGCTGCCAGTGAGTAAAGTCGGATCCACAAGGACAGATCATATCTGGATCAAGGGACTCTGATCGACCGTGGTGGACGGAGATGAAATAATTCGTCCCATCGTGTCCAAACTCGACATCGAAGGATCTCTCGAGACAATGATTCGACGAGCTGTCCCCGATGTCGGCTCCGATTGAGTATCGACAGGAACTGATCCGCGAGAGGATCCAGGTTCCATTGATGTCACAGTCCTCGGATCCTGATGAGAAACCAGAGACTACGAGCTTGATCTTCTCCGGGCCAAGGGAGTCGATGCAGTTAGCACAACCGGAGACAGAATCCACACAATCCGGACAGTTCAGGTCGGCGGGGTTCCTGGCTCTCTGCCAGGTGAAGGTGTCGAACTGGATCACCGAGTCATTCTCCGACCCAGTCCCGAGAGCGGCCTTGTTCCCGCCGTATGGGGTCGTGGAGGCGTCCAGGTGGAGCTGACCCGCTGGAGAGCCGCCTGATATATAATGGATATCCGCTTCGATGTATCCGTCCTGGAGACAGACGGAGAAGTTCCAGTCGACCCCAGGCCACAGCGACCAGGCGACCGTCGCCAGGACTGTCGTCCCCTTCAGTAGCTCGACAGTCGCGGATCCTGGGATCGCTCCGTTCCCACAGGTCACCTGTAAGGCGTGGGAATTGCTTCCGTCGACATCGACCATCATCCTCGCGATGTCTCCGATCGCGTCGGTGTCCGAGATGCCAGTCCCGAAGCGGAAAGTCCCGCCGATGATGTCGAACCCTGGGCGGAAGTTGGTCATCGTCGTCGTCGCCTGGGCCGACGCGCTCGAGGTGACCAGTTCGTTCGAGGAGATCGACCAGGCTCCGCTCGTCTCCGTCCAGTTGCATCCCAGATCAGTCGAGTCGGCCCTGGTGAAACCATCAGACAGGAGGAGACAGGTCGATCCCTTGCAATCGGGACAGCTCCCTTGATCCTTCTTGCTGATGTTCCAGTCGAAGCTCTCGAAGCTCGCTGACCCGCTCGAGGTCAGCGTCCCCGTCCCCAGTCCCACCTGGTCGCCTGTCGCCGTGATGGACGACTCGCAGAACGTCCAGGAGTGAGAGCCGTCAGAGAGTGACAGCTTCACGCACAGCTCCCCGTCGTCGTTTGGATAGGTGTCATCCTGGAAGCAGACCTCGAGACGATAGTCCGTCCCCGTCGCCAGGATCCCGACATTCCTGGTGTCCCCGACCTGGGAGGTCGACCCGCCGACCCGCTCGAAGAACTTGATCTCCGAACAGTCGGAGCTGTTGATCATCAGCTCCGCGAAGATGTAATCATCGGCTGAGTCATAAGCGACGATCCCCCGGATCTTGCTCCCGGTGTCCGATACTTTCCCGAGGACGCTGATGTGGTGCGAGCTGGATCCCTCTGGGTGATCTGTCGCGAATATCGCCAGGGCGTCCGAGTCGCTGGTCTCGAGGCGGTTCGAGGAGATCGACCAGGAGCCGGAGACCTGAGTCCAGCCCGCCCCCACGCTCGCCCGATCGAACTCGTCCGAGGCGATGTCACAACCAGTACAGCAACAGGGGAAGCCAGGCATTATGTACAGTCGAGCTGGATCAGCTCCCACCTTTCGAGGCCGATGTGATTATTCCAGACGACCAGGGCGTTCGCGTCATCACTCCCGGCCCAGGCGAAAACATTGTGAGCCGTCAGGGAGTCGGTGTCGAGGTGCTGGATCCCGTCCATCGGGACGAGATTGTCGACAGTGATCGAGGCGGTCGAGGCCGTCAGCTCCCCGTCCAGCTTCACGCGATACATCGAGGCGAACTTGGAGCGGAAGTTCCCCAGCAGAGCCAGACACCACTGGACGCCAGTCGTCCCGGCCTTGTGCCAGAGGATCGACGCTCCACTCTCCCCGGATGTCCAGCTCTTGAGGCTGGTCGTGTTCCCGTCTTGGACGATCGCGATGTCGTCGTAATTGTTGACGATATTGACCTGGACAGGCGTCAGGCCCGCGACCTTCGCCCACCCAATCGCCCCGCTCTGGATCGGCTCCTGGACGACCGCGACCTTCGCGACATGCCGCCCGTAGTTCAAGGCCGACGTCCTGATAGGAGCCTCCGCCTCGAAGGTCGGGCGAGAATAGAAGCTCTGGGCGTTGTCCTCCTGACTGATCACCATCGCGCCGAGGCCGACGACGCCGAAGCGGTCGAAGGCAGTTCCTGTGGAGTTCCTGACCCTGACTGTCCCTTCGTACCTGGACGACTTGAGCGGATCCGAGCCCACGCCTCGCTGTCGCCCCTGGAAGTCCTGGGCCGCGTCCACCATCGCGTTGTAGGTGGACGCGGGGATCTGCATCGGCTGACCCGGCTGGACTTTTTCAATCGGCATCTCGTCCCCTTATCCGAAATCAGGATCCTCTGGATCGCTTCCGCCTTCATCACCTCCACCTCCGAAGCCTGGACGATCTCGATCGACCGCGTCGTCCTTCTTATCCATCGAGGACTTCTCGATCCCCAGGGCCGAGAAGCTGAAGCTCTCGTAGACTTTCGCGACGTAAATCGCGCCGACGTTCGGGACGAGTTCCTTCGCGTCCGGGTCTTCCTTCTCGAAGTAATGGCACCAGAGATAATCGTGTCCTCGCTTCTCGTCCACAATGATCCCGCCGACGTTCTGGTCTTCCATGTTCTCGGATGCCTCGAATTTATAAGTCACCGCGACGTGCCTGTCCGAGTAGTTCCCGGAAGCTCCAAGGAATAACACCTCACCAGGGGCGAAGCCCCGGAAGCTGTCCTCGTTGGTCTTCCCAGTATTCCTTGCGAGATCTCGCACCCAGTCCGTCGTGATCGCGGAGGAAGGGAAGGTGTGGGTCTCCTGCCACGAGAGCTTCGGGATCACGATGTCCACCCCGTCAACCTCGTTGTTCGAGCTGACATTGATCGCTCGACCGAAGTCAGGGGGGGCCGCAGCAGCTCCGAAGGCCGCGTCTGCTGTCTGAAACGCTGTCTGCTCCAGAGCCTGGGTGATCTTCATCGACCCGCCGCCAGTGTCGAATGAGAACGCCAGCTTGTCCTCTGGATCCGCGTCGTCCTCTCCGTCCTTGTCCTTCTTCGCATAACTCGCCGTGGCCTCCCAGAGATCGGGACGCTCCATCGGCTTGATCGTGATCGAGTTGAGCGGGAGGCCGTCGTAGCTGGTCGGAGCTGTGGAGAGCATAAGACCCTTCACCTGGAAGTCGTCGAAAGTTCCGTCAATAACATATTCCAGATCGACGCTCGGGGATTCTGACATCGTCGACCGCCGAGAGGTCGCTCGTTCGCTGATCGTTACCATCTCGCTCTCCTACTGGAAACTGTATGCCCCGGAGACATTCATCTTGTGGAGCGTCGTCTCGACCTTCTCCAAGACTTCCACTGTCTTCTCCGTGTTCTTCGCTGTCTCTTCCGCTGGATCTTTCCCGACGCCGCCCATCCTGGCGACCGCCGCCGATGAGAATTGACCAGAGGCCGCGATCTTCTTCGCCGCTGTCGCCATGCCATCCCAGCCGGGAACCTGATCGAGATCAGGGAGCGGAGGAAGGTCTGGAACCTCGAGATCCTTAGACTCTTCCTCGAGTTTTGACTTATGCTCCGCCCGCCGCTTCGCCGCTTCGTCCCGAGCGGCCTGGAGCGCGTCGCGTTTGCTTTTCTCGTCTGTTGCGAGCGCGGCCATCTTCCGCGAGACTTCCGCGTTAATTGCATCCATCCCCGCCTGCTTCTGAGCGTCAAGCTGGCCGAGTTCGGCGTTCGTCTCCTGCAACATCTTCCGAGCCTTGACCTTCTGGGCTTCCCATCCTTCGCCTTTGATCAAGCCCTTCGTCACCTCCCAGCCGACCTCGAGGGAACTCATATCCTTTTTCCAAGCCTTCTTGAGCCATGTCCCGACGGCCAGGACTGACTTCTGGAACCACGCCTTAAACCCTATCCACGCCTCTCGAAGAGGACGGAGTCCAGACGCCCAGGCCGCCTTGATCCCGAGCCAGGCGATCTCCGCCGCCAGCTTCCACTCGCCCGACATCAGGGCATCCGTCACACCTCCGAAGGCCGTCAACGCGGCGTCTTTGATCCCTCCCCAGGAATCCTTGATTACACCAGCCGCCTCCTGAGTGATCGCCCCCAGGTTCCCCGTCGCGTGAGCGAGGTAGACAAGCGCACCGACAACGAATCCAAGCGGGGAGACCATCACCGCCAGGACGCCCTGGAGGACTCCGACGACGGTGACAAGCGCGCCGATCGCGGCAGACGCCAGTGTGATCGCCGGGGAGATGAGCATAAGTGCCGCGCCTGCTGCTATTAGGCCGAGAGATAGCTTTGCAACCAGGACAACCAGCTCGCGGTTTTCCTTGACCCAGGCAACCGCGACAGTCGCCATGTCCCGCATCTTCGAGGCTGCCTTCGTCAGCATCGGAGCCAGGCCCGCCCCGATGTGGAAGACCGCCATCTTCACACTTGACCAGAGCTGCGTCATCTTGTCCGTCAGCAGCGCGGCGGCGTTCGCGTCCTCTGTACTCATCGTGAGGCCGAGCCTGTCGGACTCTTCCATCATCGCTTTCAGGCCGTCCGCTCCCTTGTCAAGCATTGGGAGCATCGCCGTTCCAGCCTTCCCGAAGATCGTCATCGCCAGGCCAGCCTTGAGAGTGTGGTCGTCGACATTCGCGAGAGCCTCAGTCATCTTGAGGAACTGCTCCTCTGGGCTGAGATCCTTCAGATCCGCGAAACTCAAGCCGAGCGCATTTAGAGCCTTGGCCGACGTTGCCAAGCCCTGACCCGCTCCGAGTAAGAACTTTGCAGACGTCTTAAAGCCCTTCTCAAGATCTTGGACAGACGTCCCGGCGATCTGTGCCGCGTGAGAGAGGCGGGAGAGGAACTCGACCGTCGTCCCTGTCCTCATGCTCATTTTCTGGAGAGTGTCTCCCATCTTCGCGAAGGAGAGACCCGCCAGGGCGAGCGGAGACGCGATCATCGCGCCCAGCTTCGCCATCGCGAGGCCAGCCGCCCGGACGCTCGCCGCGAAAGCCTTCAGCTTCGCCTGGACAGCCTTGAGGCCAGCGGAGACGAAGTCCCGGAGGGTCAGCTCGACAAAGGCCCGCCCCGCCCTGACTGATTTTCCTGACGCCATTAGAGAATATCCTTAAATAACTTCCTATGCTTTTTGATCACCTGCTCGAAGGCCGGAGTCATGAACGGCCTCGGCTTGTACCTGACAACCCGGCGTCTGCCTGTCCTACGATTCACGATCCGATGCGTCCCGCCATACTCCAGACGCGGAGCTGTCAGCCTCTCCTTCGCCTGGCGGAAGATCAGCGGGCCGATCACGACCCCCTTCTTGAAAGGATCGTATGCGAAGAAGATCAGTTTCCTGATCGGACTCGAGGCTGACCTCGCCTTTGGCGGATCCCCTGGGGAGCTGAACTTCTTCTTCGATACTCGGATCGATTGCTTCGCCTCGCGACGGACGAATCCCCCGAACATCATCATTTTCCTCTGAACGCCTCGGCTGAACCTGGTCTTCACCTTCTTGGAGTCCAGGAACGCCCCCGCTCGGCTGTTTATGCTTAATCCGAACTTCGGCAAGGTCACCTCCCGCGAGCTGTTTCAATAACTCGAATCCCGCCGCCTGGTCGACGGCTGGCTCTTTCTTTTTCTGTTCCTGGTTGTAGGGGTGGAAATCGCTCGGCGCGAAGACCTTGGAATTTTTGCCCCGGTTGACGTTCGCGATCAGGCTCATCACAGCGGAGGTGTGATTCCAGAGAGCCATCTGGTGCCCGTTCATCATCCAGAACAACTCTCGGAGAGTCAGGGGGAGGGGATCGACTCCGACAGATCCGGCGATCTCCCAGACGAGCTTCCATCCTCTGCTGCGTTGATCACCTCCTCCACTATCTCCTCCGCCGTCTTGCTGCTGATCAGATCCTCCGCCCTGGTCATCAGGAGATCCTCCGCCTCCTCCATCTTGTCCAGAGCCATCCGGAGGACTTTCCGCTTCCGGGGCGGGAAAAAATCCACGATCTCGTCCAGGAGGGCTTCCGTCGCCTTCCCGATCGCCTCGCCCGCCATCGACTCGCCGAAGTCCTCGTCCGTGATGTTATTCCTCGCCGCCTGGTCACTGACCAGGATGAAGATCACATCACACAAGAGTACAGGATCGACCGCCAGGCGTCCGACCATTTCTCCGACATCCTCAGACAGTAGATCGAAGCTGACCGCGTCCTTGACCTTCTTCGCCGTTGCGATATTCAGGGAGAGCGTCCAGCTCCTCTCTTTATTATCTGTGAATTGTTTCATCAGGAAACCGTCAGCCACTCCGGGGTATTGTCGGACTTCGTGATCTTCAGAGACACATCGACCATCAGAGCCTCCTCGAGAGCTTCGCTCCTGGAGAAGTTGGTGACAGAAAAGTCAGCATGGAGTCCCTGGGATCCCGTTGTCGCGATCAGCCCATCCATGAAAGAACACTCGATGGACGTGTTATTAAAGAACGCATTTTTAAAGGCCGTGAAGCCGTCGTCTGATGTGTCCCAGACCATCTGGAAGTCAACAGAGCCGTCCTTCAGAGTTGCGACCGACTGGCGGAAGCCGCCGCCCGCCCTGGTCGTGACGTCCGCGTCCCCGGCTTCCAGGTTGATCGTCACGTCCTTCAGATTGGAGATGATTTCCCAAGTCGGGGACGCCCAGGTTCCCGAATTCCGATAAGCCTTAGCATTTAATCCTAGTACCAGAGCCATAGCCCTACCTCACCTTTCTGTAATTAACCTCGAGCGATGTGAGGAATTCACGCCGCTCCTGTAAAACGTCGGGATCAAATAGAGGCGAGTGATCCGTCCGGATCCATGTCGCCCCGCTGTGATCTGTGAAGTCCAGTCCTTCCTTCATCTCTTCGACCAGGTCGAGCATCCCGTCCAGGTCGCTCGTGGAGTCCGGGTCAACCGGCTTCCTGATCCCGATCATGATCGTGTAGTCGTGTTGGTTCCTGGAGCGAGACTCCAGGCTGATCTCCTCTTCAGCGGCCCAGACGGTGACATCCAGACCGGCGAGATCCTCGAGAGCGAAGCGAGGGAGAGCGACTCGGGTCGCGGTAAAGGACTGACTGAGTGATAACCCATTCAGGGCGGAGACCAGTCCGTCCGCGATGTCTCCGATCACGCTCATCAATTAACCTGCTTCGTATGGACTCGGAGGATCTGCCGGTGTGGATCCGAAAAGTCATAATGACGCGAGCCGCCGAGAGCCATGACAGGGAAGGTGACCTCCTCCCCTGCCACAGTCTCGCGTATCTCGTCGCCTCTTTTCGGCTTAACTCTATCGCCTCCGATCTTGAGATCATCAGCCAGGACGAGGTAGTCCCTCGCCTGGTGGCTCTCGAAGATCCCGCCGCTCGTCTCCGTCTCGTAATCCGTAGAGCCAGGGACGGCTGTCAGGTCGACAACGTCGTCTCCTCGGACATAACGGATCGACACTCCGCCCGTCGAAGCGAGCGTCTGGAACGATTGGGCCAGGATGTCAGCGATATTCGTCAAGGTGTCACCGCTTCCACTAACTGAGAAGAGCTTCAGTTTCCGATAGGCTGTCCGTGACAACAATCGGAATTCCGAAGGCCGAATCTGGGAACGCAGCAGGGGCACCACTCGGTGACGTCGCTGTCCGGGATGCCTGCAATTGCTGAAGGCTCCGTCGGTTCATCGCCATGAAGCTCGGCCCGCGTCCTGCGGGGAACTTGCTGATCGCCTGAGAGATCAGGGCGTCAGATAGTCCCTTTCCGCTGTCCTCGGTGATGTTGCAGATCCGCCCGAGCGAATAAGCTCCGCCGACCTGGAGACCACACCAGGAGGTAATCGGGGTGTAGTACGCCGGGTATGATCCAGTTGAGGATCCGGCGAACTTCTGGATCGATGTCTCGCCGACATCGATCACGCCGTTCTGACCCCAGACCACGTGACAGTCTGACAAGCCACTGTTCACCAGATATACGCTCGAGGCGCTGTCTGCTGTCGTTCCCGCCGCGTTGACGTTCATCGCTCCGCCGATGTGACCGGCCGCCTGGTCGGCCATCGCGTCGAAGCCGTTGGCGTTGTCACCGTTGAGGATCTCGTCCTCGGCTTTTGCCATCGCAGATCGAAGGTGATCGATGGCCTGGGTGCCGAGCATCGCAGACCATCCGCGCTCGTCGCTCTGAGCAACAGCGACATCCACACCGAAGGAGGCGTCGAGGATCGCCAGGGTGACCGTCACGGTCGAGTAGGATCCCAGGTTCAGGTCTCGCCCGTCGTTCTCGCTGCGGAATCCGGTCGTCGGATTGGCTGTCCGCTTTAGGTATTTGTAGGTATAACCGGCGATCGATCGCGCGGCTAAACGAGCCAGAACCGGCGCGTCGTCGAGGACGTCGCTGATGATCCCGACATCCAGATCGGAGTCGTTGAATTTAGTGACCTCTGCGGTCGTCATGAAGCTGTCAGCCATTGTCTAGTCCTTCCGTTCTTCTTGTTGGTGAAGTTAGTAAATAGTTATTCTTTTGAGTTGTCGAAGCGGGCCGCGAAAGCTGCCGCGCCGATACTCCCGAGCTGATCCTTATAGCCGTTGATCTTCGCCATCCGCTCGGAGTTCCCGTCCCCAGGGGCGACAGAGAAGTCCAGAGCCTCGGCCTCGCCGCGACTGACAGCCGCGAGCTGAGTCCGGAGCGTCTCGTTCTCCTCGCGGAGAGCGTCACGCTCTTCGATAACTCCGACCATGTGCCGATCCTGGGCTTCCGCGAAGCTCAGACCCTCGGCAAACCATTTGCCGCCATCAGCTCCGAAGGACTGAATGAAGCGACCGCATTCGCTCCGGGGATCCTCGTCGGAGAGTTCCGTGGAGCTGCTTTCTTCAGCCTTGGCTTCAGCCGAGTCTTCAGTCGAGTCTTCAGCCGAGTCATCGTCATCCTCGTCCTCATCCTCGTCCTCGTCCTCGTCCTCGTCCTCGTCTGCCAGGGCTTCAGTGATAACTTCCTCGACTGTCTCCAGTGCGCCATGAGCCTCGGCGACGGCCTCGGTCACAACTTCGACTACCTCCTCGGCGGTCTTCTCTTCCACTTCATTCTCTTCTTCAGCCGTGACTGTATCCTCTGCCATGATGGTCTCTCCTGTTAAGATGTCGACGGCCACCAGAGGGCCGTCCTTAAATACCGTCGATTCTGTGTTCTCGTCGGCCCCGTAAGGACAGACAGCGCATCCCCGAAAAGGCCAGGAGCGAACGACGACACCAGGGCCGTCGAACTCGAAGCCGTTGACCGGGACGCTCTCGCCTTCGGAGACCTCCTCCAGCTTGAGGCCAGAGCCTCCGAAATTGATCGAAGCCTCGTAAGGGACGCCGAGGCTCCCCTTGTGCTGGATCTCTGCCGCCCTGTCGTCGTCTGTGAAGCTGACGAGCTGACCCGTCGCCTGGAGTCCCTCATCGGTCACCTCGAAGCCGTCCAGGTATCCGATCACCTGGTCGGGGTCGTGATTGTAATCCAGGACGATCCGCTCCTTGTGCTGGACGCCAGCCATGTCGTGGACGATGCGCCCCCAGAACCAGTGATCGATCGGCTGGCTCGAGCGAGCGAGCAACTTCACGCCGCCCTGGGCGTCGTCGTGACTGAATCCGAACTCCCCCGCCTTGAGCGTGAGAGCTGCCTCAGGGACGTCCCGGCGTCTGTTCTTCTTGGTCTTCCTCTTCGTCATCTGTATCTCCTGAGATGATGATCTTGTCTGTCTCCACGGTGATCCCAGCGTCCTTGATATACTGCTCCTCGCGGGCGAGCTGGTCGACGACATCCCGGAAGTCCCGGCCATGCCGCTCCTTGATCACCTGGCTCCTGGTCTTCAGCCCGGAGGCGATCGCCAGGACGTCCCCTCTGACCTCCTTCGACGGATCCCACCAGGGCGTCCCATCGTGAACCCATTCCCACTCGACCCCGGAGAGCTGCATCCCAGCGGGGAGAACGAGGTCTCCGTCCTGGATGAACAGCCCCAGCCGCCAGAGGGTGATCCTGTCGAGCAGCTCCCGGAGGGTCGCTCGTCGTGACTTACAGCTCTTCTCGTAATGGATCGCGGCGGACTTGGCTCCGAAGAAGTTCGTGAAGTTCTCCGCGTAAAATGAGAACGGAATCCCGAGGCTCTTCAGGGCGACCCCGATCATCGTCTCCATGAACGACTGGAACTCCTGGTGCGGTGACTTCGACTCGAGGAACTCAGCGCGGTCGCCGGGACTCAGGTCGAGCATGACCGGCCCGCGTCCGAAGTCCACGTCATAACCAGCGTCGTCGGAGCCAGCGGTGACTCCGAACTCGTCCGGATTCTCCCGGTAGAACGCCAGGCCGAAGAGCTGAGAGACCTTCATCTTCGCGAGTGCATAGTCGGCACCCTCGTAAACGTCCCGGAAAGCGTTAATCGATGAGGCGAGAGGACTGACTCCCCGGATCTGGTCGAAGCGATCGAAGTATCCGAGCTGGTAGACGTTCCCGGCCCTGACCGTCCGAGCGAATTCGTAACCCCCAGAGGCTGTCCGGTTATGGATCGCGATCGACTGGAGACGTCCTCCCTTGCTGACCCTGCACCCGTGGATCAGGCCGTCGTCGCTCGAGCTGTTTCCCATCGCGTCAGTTCTCACGCGATCCGACTCGATCGCCTGGAGGTGACCGCTGGACATCTTGACCAGGAAGACATCCCCGTCCACGACCCGCCGCTCCTCGCACATCCGGATGAGCTGGCAGAATGAGTGACGCCCAGAGACGTCACAGTTCAGCGGTCGCTCGTACCAATGCATAAGATCATGAAGCTGGCGGTCGAGTTCGTCGTCTCCTGTCCTCGGCTGAAAGCTGAACGATGAGTTATAATCAAGATGCCGTTTAACGGCCCATTGTGCGATCGAGAAGTTCTGGACGATGTCCCTGGTCGAGCTGACGAGCCGCTTCCGCTTCGTCGGTGTCAGGATATGGTCGACGCTCTTGAGCCGCGTCGATGGTGTCCGTCGCTTGGTGTCCGACTCGGCTGAGTCATAAGCCAGGGAGGTCGGCTCCTTTCGAGGAGCCGCCTTCTTCTTCCTGGTCGTTCTCTTCTTCGTCCTGGTCGCCATCAGTCCAGCTTTATCCTCATCTTCAGGGGTCGACTTCCTGTCTCCGCTCCCACTCGTCTCTTCCAGTAATTCAATTCCGAGATCGCTTGCTGACGGTTGAAGCTGGTCGTGAAGCCGTCCACGCTGACGGAGTTGACGCCGATGTTATTCTTGAGAGCCGCCTCGAACAGCGCGACCATGCTGGCCGCGTGAGTGAGGGGAACAGATACAGCGTCGGCGTTAGTTATGCTCTGAACCATGCCTCCGAATTATCGACATCCCGCCCCAGGGAGGACAGCGGAAAACGGGGAATCTATTCACGATGTGATTAGATTCTCGGGAAGCCCCTCGCCGCTGGTGTAAGATGATCAAGCCTCGAGTTTCATGGAGGAGACCGACTTGGCGAAGATCCTGGTGATCGGGGACACTCACGCCCCGGCGATGCTCCCCGGATACGTCGACTTCCTGGTGGGAGTCCGGAAGAAGTACAAGACGACCAGGACGATCCACATCGGAGACGTCGTCGACTTCGCGGCGATCTCCTTCCATGAGAAGAACCCAGCCTGTCCCGCCCCTGGTGATGAGTATCGCCTCGCGCTCGAGCAGGTGACCCAGATCCGGCGAGCCTTCCCGACCGTGACGGTCATGACCGGGAACCATGACGCCCTCCCTCGGCGTCAGGCCAGGGCTGTCGGGATCCCGCTGGAGATGATCCGATCCCACAGTCAGATCTGGGAGACGCCCCGCTGGGACTGGCGGCCCAGGTTCACGACCGTCGAGATCGAGGGCGTGAAGTACGCTCACGGGGACAGGGGGAAAGGGGGCCAGCTCGCCGCCCTGAAGAACGCGAAGGAGGCGTTCTCGTCCTGGGTTCAGGGCCACCATCACAGCCAGGCCGGTGTCCAGTATTTCGCTAACGGGGATTCTCTGATCTTCGGGATGTCGGTCGGCTGTGGGATTGATCGCGACGTCGCCGCGATGGACTACGGTCTCAAGTTCTCCGCGAAGCCCGTCGTCGGCTGTGGCGTCGTCCTGGACGGTCGCCTCGGAATCTTCGAGCCGATGAGCCTCTGAGCTGAAAACCGCGAATAATTCCGCTCAGAATCTGGAAATAATTCCAGAGCCTCTGGAACCCCTGTTTTTATAGGGTCAAAACAGACCCCGAAAGTCCTCTAAAGGTTCCCTCATGTTTACATAGGTCATCATCCGATGTAAGGTATAGACATGGAAAACATCAACACCACACGAAACGAGGAGACAACGATGGCGAGCGAAAAGATCACCTGGCAACGATGCAATTTTATCAATGGGCAATACTGGGCGACCCCAGGAGTCAGGAGTTGCGACGGACGATATTGGCCGACGGGCTGCGGATGGATGATCGAGGAGCGTGACGCTCTCCGACAGGAGAATGAGTGGGGTCTATTTGAAGTCTTCGTCGTCATCGATGGAGATGGTCGGCAGGAAATAAAGACGGACTTGGCCGGAAGGTATTTTAGCCTACAAGACGCGAAGAAGGACGCGGAGAGGCTCGCCTCTCTCGCATAGGTCGAAACGCCCCCAGGGGCGTCGTCCGGTTGTGCCGGGCCTGATGAGACCATCATCAGACACATCACATCACACCAACAAGGAGACAACGATGAGGATCACACACATCGAGGAGAACGGGGTCACCATGACCGTCGAGAAATGGCTCCGGAAGTTCGACCAGGGCGAGGGGAGGAAGGCGACCCGGAAGCGGGTCACGAAGTTCGTCGAGATCCCTGAGTTCCAGATCAGCCCCAGGGTCACAGTCCGACCTGGTGATCTGATCCATGTCTCGGGAGGGAGCGGATCCACCTGGACGCGGGACTCCGGCGAGGAGATCCCATACTACCGCCAGTCGGGGCTGTTCGTGATCGAGCTGATCGAGCAGAGCAAGCGGCCCGCCCAGGTCTGGATGTGGGTCAAGTCCAGGAAGTCGGGATTCATCGAGAGGATCTTCGTCGAGGGACGAGATCACAAACCGGACGACGACCCGCGAGTCACTCACAAGACCCAGAAGATCCGAAGGAAGAAGGAGCTGAGGCGATGATCAATACTCTCACCCTCCTCTGGCTATTCGGTATCGCCGGGACTCTCATCGGTCTCGGGATGGGAATATATGAACACTTAACAGGAGAAGGACATCATGAATAAATTCAAGCAGCTCCAGAAGAAGAAGACCATCCTCGGGAAGATCGCGTCCGCCAGGATGGACGCGGGGATCAGCATGAGAGCCGCCTCTCAGATGACCCAGAGGAGCGGAGCCGGGAGGGGGAAGGGGGAGAGACTCTCCCCCTCCGCCTGGTCGCTGATCGAGTCGGGACGGAGGTGTCCGACCTGGGACTCCCTCTTCCTGATGGCGAAGACCATCGGCCTGGACATCCGGGTCGAGGTCACCAGTCGCGATCGATGAAGGTCGGGGTCTTCTCCCCGACGTAAGCCGGGAAGACATTGAAGTCCAGGTACTCCCGCGCGTCCATGACTTCCATCCCCTGCTTCACCAGGATCTTCTCCATCTTCCGGATGTCATAGGCGACGACGACCCCCGACCCTGGGCGGATAGCCGTCCCGATGATCGCGTCATCGAATCCGTCAGCGATCAGGAGGCTCGGGTATTTGGCCGCGATGCTCTCGCGGATCTCGTCTCCTCGGCTCTTCTTGCTCATAGGTACACCAGCTCCCGGTCGTCTCGCCATTGGCCACAGCCCTCGCATTGACACCGCCTCCATGTGACAGCGGTGAAGATCCGGCCATCGATGTCCTTCCCACTGGCGTCCATCTCCCGCTTTTGACAATACGCCGTCCGCTTCTCGGATCCACACTTGGGACAGGCCGTCCGCTTCATCTCAGCCACCGCGACCTTCTTCCTGTTCTTCGACCCCGCTGGTCTGCCTCTCTTCTTCTTCGCCATCCTCTCCTCCTCTCCGTTAAAGATAACTCACTCGTCTCCTCGACTTCTCTGTCTTCTCGTCCTGGGCCTTCTTCCTGATCTTCCTGGGGTTCATCAGGTCGACGCCGACGACACTCGCAGCGACAGCGGAACCGACGAGGCAGTCCAGCCAGTGATTATCGAACCGCTCAGGGCGATGCCTCCACTCGTCGACCTCCCGGCCCCGGCCCTGAGTCCTGACGAAGAACTCGCTCGTCAGGTGATCCGCCAGGAGCCTGTGACGCTTCTCGGATCCCTGGAACACCGTCAAGGCTCCGGGATCCCCGAGGGACGTCCTGAGCCTGGAGAGGACGAAGCTCTTCCAGAAGTTCGTGTCGTACAGGAGGTGACGGATCGCCCGCTTCCCCTTGATCGCTGGGATCCTCCAGTTATTCCCGAGGCGGTCTCCCCGCTTCCGCCTGTACTCGCTGAACGGTCGAGAGCTGGCTCCAGCGTATCGACCATGAGAGGGGAGCAGGTTCGCCCTCTGATTCGCGTTCCTGATGAACTGATAGACGACATCCGTCGACTGGCTCCAGTTCGCATCGATCACCACCATGTCCAGCGGCATCTCCGCGCCGTCGTCCCTCTCCAGCTTCATCGAGAAGAGCATATCGACCAGGGACTCCAGTCCGCCGTAGAGCTGACCCTCGAGTCCTGCGGACTTGTTGAGATCCTGGAGCGTCGGCCTCGCCTGGGAGAGCGTGAAGTATTGCCTCTTTTGATCAGGGAAGGCTCCATAGTCCACGACCCATCCGCTGAAGTCCGGCTTCCAGGCCGCGATGACATAGTACAAGAGAGCCTGCTGGACATCGATGAACGCGGTCAGCCGCTCCGCCTCCAGCGGGATCTCCCGCCGCTTGAATCCGTTCGTCCTGGTGATCACTTCCTGGGTCTGGAGCATCTGGGCCGACTGGTCGTCCTGGATCTCGAGCGGCTCGTTCTGGTATTCAGCGAAGAAGGCCACCTCGTCCCGGAGGCGGAGGTTCCAGGCATGCTGGATCGCGGATAGCTCGTCGTCGTTGAACCGCTCCTCCCAGGCAACGCGGGATCCCGCGTCCATCTTCTTCCTGTTCTTCCGGTAGAACTCCGACGCCTCCTCCGGATGTCCGGAGCGGAAGCCGTCGTCCCTGACCTCCGCGTACTTCCTCCATAGCTCCTCATCCTTCGGCCAGTCATAGACCAGCTTCATCCGCTCCCCGTTCCACTGTGGATGGATGTCTCGATCCAGGATCCTCTCGGCCATGTCTCCCGGCTTGATAACGGTACAGGGCATGATCCCGCTGATCTTCTGACCAGGGCCAGCCAGCCCCAGGACAGCCCCGGCGAGGATCGCCTCCCTGGTAGCACACTGAGAAGGAGACCTTGCAGACTCGTCTGTCTGGGGATCGTCCAGGATCACCAGCGAGGGGCGGACAGCGACTCCGTCCGGTCTCTTGTATTTCATCCCCCGGATCCTCCCAGTGATCCCGGTCGTCTTCACAATCGTCCCACTGGCCGGGGAGCCGGGGACAGTCGGGAGGACGATCTCCTTCCCCGTCCAGGAGATATGAGTCCGGCGACCGTCCAGGATCTGACCGTTCGCCCTGACGCTGATCCCCTCGAGACGTCTGATCGGATAGCACACTTCTGGGAAGTCGTCCAGGAGGAGGTCGTTGTTCTCCAGCTCCGCCTTCACCGAGTCGAGCATCTCGAGAGCCGAGTCCTCGCCTGACCCGATCAGACAGACGAAGGGGTGATGACCCGCGACGATCGCCCAGATCACAGCCGTCTCCGCGATCGTTGTCTTCCCGGATCCCCTGGGCATCGCCAGGGCGAAGAGACCGCCCTCGAGGACGGCGACCCGAGTCTTCTCGAGGACTGTGAGATGGTCATCACTCCAGCCCATCGTGAAGGTCTCCGGGAAGTAAGACTCACAGAAGAAGCGGAAGT
>VTLG01005231.1_pt1 | contig 35063 bp, 50 predicted proteins | sample 4694571 | NCBI WGS metagenome assembly VTLG01 (sample SAMN12604809, study PRJNA352737) | marine metagenome | biome: ENVO:00000447; feature: ENVO:00000209|ENVO:00000569|ENVO:01000036; material: ENVO:00002151; isolation source: viral sequences binned using virsorter ...
ATATGGCACATACCGTGCGGACGTACAACAAGATGGAATGAGATAATGGCACAGATAAACATACCAAGACTTCCTGCGGCGCAGGATGAGTACAGCAAGGAACAAATTAACCAGATAATTCAGACGCTGGATCAGCTAATACTGCTTCTGAATTTCTCTTACACACCAGAACAATTAAAGAACGAAGATGAAGCTTTATCATGGTACCTAAACTAGATGGCCAACAATTATAAAAAAGTGATGACGACAGTTACATCCACAGGTGACGCGACAATCTATACTGTTCCTGCGGAGACAACCACATTGGTTAAAACAGCGTGGGCATATAATGATTCAGGCGGATCGGCTTCAATCACGCTGAAGATAAATTCAACGGCACTCAGCACTAATTCTGCAGTGGCGGATAATGCCACGGAATCCTTCTTCTATCTGGCTTCAAGTGACATTGGAGTGATGGAGGCTGGGGACATACTGAAGATCAACAACAGCGCACAGCCGGTGAACGTCTATCTGGCGATACTGGAGATATCATAATGGTTGATAAAGCAGATAATACTTGCTATAAGGGGAGATTATGCCTATAAACGATGATGCGGTAATAGAACACGTGGAGATCAACGGGGAACTTGTTCCCAAGGTTGTGGTCCCCGCGGAAATTACCATTACGAACACGCAAACAGGAAAGGAATACGGATCGGCGAAGGAAGCCGATGACGATGTTGCCGACCCTGCAACTGCCACAAAGTCACATCACATACGACAGGATGTTTTGATCAAGGTAGCAATTCATAAAATTTTAGAAGGAGTGGTAGGTAAAGTTTAATGGTAGATGAAAGACAAAGACAAAGACAAACGCCCTTAGCTAGAATAGAAAATCCAGGCTCTAATGCAATGGATAATTATTATGGTTTTGGAAGAGGATTAGATGTAAGAAATCCACAAGACTTTCAAAGACAACAACAACACAAAAATCTAAACAATCCTCACCATCCGATTCATGCTAATAGAACAGATTATATGGCACAGGGTTACGATTCACGTGGTGAGTTACAAAATTACCCACGTATAAGAAACATGAGAGGGAAAGATAATTACAGAGTAAATGTAGGACCTAGGCCTGAAGGTGACACCACTGGTCTTGGTGGATTAATTAATAGATTAGATACGGGAAATAAGGGGTATTCATATATGTTAAATCGTATGCTTGGATTACCTTTTGATCAAGAAGTCATAGATTGGCAAGATAAATATGGTTCCGACTACTCACCTTATACAGGTGACCACATCACTGAGTCTCACATATCAAGTGAAAGACAGCCTGGACTGGAAGGAATAATGGGAGCATTGCCGGGTGAATATGAGACATCAGGTTTATGGCAAACATGGAAGAAAATAAGAGACAGGATTAGTGAGAGTGCAGCCAATGACTGGCTAGCATCACAACAGGCGGTATAACATGGGATTTTTTAGCGACTTAATGAAGAACCCCCTAGTGCAGATGGCAATGCCTATGGCGCTGAGCTGGGCGATGCCTCAGTTGGGCATCACAGGACTGATGTCTGGCATAAAAAACCCAATGATGAGAAGTGCGATAGAGCAGGGACTTCTTGGATACGGATCGGCTGCTCTTACGGGGTCAAAGCATCCTGAAAAGGCGGCGATGTATGCAGGACTGGGCTCAATGCCCTTCTCATTCATGAAGGCATCGAACGCAGCGAACTTATACAACGAACAATTAGCCGGAGATAAAATACATCCAGACTTATTCAAGACTGAAAGATTTATGAGCCATCCTGGCTGGGAAGCAACAGCGAAGCAAAGTCCTTTTCATCCAGCGGTAGCTGCAAAAGCACCACAATTCGATTATCGAGTACCGGACCAAGCATTAGTGGATAAATTTTATAAGGCATCCCAACAGAAAGAATTAACACCGTGGGACATTATTTCAGGAACTGAAGACAAATTAGCGGACGTCATAAGACCTCCAATGAGAGACATGAAGATGATTGACATGGCCGAAGGTCCACGAAGACCTAAGTGGAATTATTATGATGACCTAGAAAAGCCTGATATGGCTACTTTACCACAGAAGACATTCTCCACGCCTGAGGTTGACTTCTATTCAAAGGTAGGAACAGGGGAAAAGAATTTACTTGGAGGAACATTGAAGGAAGGAAAAGAATACACTGACTGGTTGCCGACAATCGCGTCACAGTCTGCCGGACTTTACGGCGGACGCGCCACTGACGAGGAGCTGTGGGAAGACGCGAAGGCGAGAAGACGAAAGGAACTCGCGTTCATGTACGGAATACCTGAAGAGCTAATGGGTGGAGAGATGGAGAACCCTTACTACACAGGCGGAGGATTCTGGAAAGACGGAGGAATCGCGACACTGGAAATGGATTCTGGGGGCGCGGTCAACGGCCCAGGAGGTCCAAAGGATGACGTAATAGATGCCAAGCTCTCGGATGGAGAGTTTGTCATGACGGCGAAGGCCGTTGAAAATCTTGGAGGAGGCGACAGAATGGCTGGAGCAAAAAGAATGTATAACATGATGAACCAACTGGATCCTGAATCGGAAACAGTTCAGGAAAGCGTCATAGGAGTATAAAATGGGAAAAGTAAAATCAGGTAGCAAGCTCTTAGCTGCTTTAGGAAAAACAAAGAAAGAGCAAATGGATAAGCTTTATCCTAAATCTAAACCAAAAGCATACCCTAAAATAAAAAGCAAGGGACCTTACACTAGGGGGACAATAGGGAAAAAAGGTGCTAGTGACTTTGTAAAAAGAAGAGCGGCAGTGGCTGGAACCAAATCATTCCCTAAACCAACGAAAGCTAGAAAAGGAATAGGAGCTGCGGATGTTGTAGCTGCGGGAGCTGCCGGTTGGGCGGTTGGATCAGGACAGCACAAAAAACTTGCGAAAGCTGTTAGCGGATATCTTAAAAAAGGGAAAGAAAAATCGCATCGGGACAAGGCAAGAGAAGGAGCGAAGGAATTGATTAAAAAACAAAAAGAAAAAAAGAAAAGGAGAACGCACCACGATTAGATATGGAATGGAGGTTCGCAGAACCTAACGACTTTGAGTGGATTAAAAAAGCTTCAATGGAGCACCACGAGGAGTCAGACTGGAGTGAGGTGAAATACAGTGAGGAAAAGTGCGATAAGTATATTCGCGCTGCAATCAATGACCCCAATTATTTTGGGATCATTGCTGAAAAGGATGAAGAGAGGATTGGATTCATGGCGGGTAGGCTGTTAGAGTACTATTTTAGCCGTGAAATATATGCGAGGCAGGTTGACTTGTATGTCGTCCCCACGCATAGAACCGTGATGGCAGGTGTATTTATGATGCGAAAATTTATAGAATGGGCTAAGATGAAAGGAGCATTGGAGGTATATTTTGAACCGCGTCTATCGGACAACGAGATTAAAAAATTTGACGCAATGGCAAGGCGACTGGGTATGGAGCATTTTGCCAATGCATACAGGAGAAAACTGACATGAGTTTTGGTGGCGGCGACAGCCCAAGTGATACCACATACGCGACCCAGTACCAGAGGGAAGCACCGCAGATAGAAGCAGATAAGTTAGGTCTTATGGGGACTGCCCGTGAGCTGACTCGATTCGGAATGAATCCGTGGGAGCTTTCTAATAGGGACGCTAAGTTTGGGGATGATGATTACGGTAAATATGAATATAAAGGCCCGGCTGGAGGAGCAATTGCACCCGGAACAAAATGGGAAGATCTTAGCCGTCAAGAACGAACACAACAAGGACGACCAGGAGGAGCACCTCTACCAACTCAACAAATACAGCCATTCAATCAACAGCAACAAGATGCTTTTGATATGTCTACAAAAGGAGTGGGTGGATTCCAGCCCTACTTGAATCAGGCAACTCAATATGCAATGGATGCAACACAGCAATATGATCCAACAGGACAGACACCAGGACAGGTAGGATACCAACAGTACATGAATCCGTATCACGATGAAGTCATCTCAGGAATAGAACAACAGTTTGGGCAGGCGAGGGCCCGTGCAGGCCTTTCAGCGGCGCAGAGCGGTGCGTTCGGAGGTGGAAGAGAAGGAATACAGAGAGCGGCACTAGATACACAGCAGGCGCAAACAGTAGGACAGGCGCACGCACAGAATTACGGGCAAGCACAACAGCAGGCGCAACAACAGTTTGCATCACAAATGGGGAGATATGGCGAGGGAGCACAAATGATGGCTGGTCTCGGCGGTCAACAGCAACAACAACAGCAAGGGGATATTGCATCATTGATGTCAGCCGGTTCCGTTCAGCAACAGCTGAAACAGCAAGAACTGGATGCGGCATACAGGGCAGACTTGCAGAACTTGTATGAACCATACCAACGATTAGGATTCACATCCGATATCTATCAGGGTATGCCAACGAGTGCGATGGCAACTTCCATGGGCACAGCCCCAGGAACTAACCCATTGGCACAGGCTGTAGGAGCTGGAATCACATCACTGGGCGTCTCACAATTTGGACAGTAGGAGGTAGCTGTGGCTAACCCATATAAATACAGAGATCTCTTCAAACCTATACTCAATACAGCGGCACGACAAGCCTATAGAATGAAGGAAGGATTCGCTCCTGGACTGAAGAAGGCGCAGGAAAGTCCTTATACACAGGCTTACTGGGATTTAGTTACAAAGAAGAAAGGAAGAGCGGCACAAGTATTTGCCATTGGAGCACCTATATATGCAGGATCCAAGCTTCAAGGACTGGTTCCCGAAAGAGCTGAAGAAGTGGTGACGGAAGATAAAGAAGAAATAATAGAGGAAGGTGATGGTAAAAAGGACAGTGTTCTTATAACCGAAGCGGAGAAGAAAGAAATACTGCCCGATGAAATAGAAGTGTCGGAAGAGACCAACTTTGATGATGACAATGAGAACAGCTCACAGAAAAAAGGTGAAGCTCTCATGGATCAATCCAATATGTACATGGGAGACATGGACAATGACAGTCTCAGCAGAATTGAGGGATACAAGGAAATTATAAGAGACTTCATGGGAACCGGCGATGACTCCAACAAAATGCAGAACCTGGCAATGCTTATGCAAGTAGGGTCCTCTTTGATGACTGGTAAGACAAACGATCGAGGAGTCAGGGGATTCTTTGATGTAATTGGACAGACAGGAATGCAGGTCGCACCGATGCTGTTCCAGATGGGGGTTGAAAAAGGAAAAGCGGAGCGTGAAATAGGGGCAGCGGCCCTTAACATGTACATGAATGAACTGGATAAAGGAAGAGATCGAAGCGGTCCTTTCACCGTGGTCTATGAAAACACTTATGAATCAGACGGAGATGGGGGCTTGAAATATGATGCAACGGGAGAGCCTATAGTTACAGGACGTAGGCGTGTTGGAACTTACTACAGAAAAAGCCCAGAGGTAATGGGGTACATGGATATAAACAATCAATTTGGATTTGACAAGTTTACCTTTGTCGATTCATCAACTGACCAAAGTGGACAACACGTTACAGGGTTAGGGGACCAGTTTGCAGCGCAACAGGAAACAAAAGCGTCACGAGATAGAAAAAGAGATTACGCGTCTTTCTTAGGAAAGGGACTGGACGTGATGGCAGACTTCATTATGCCTACAATCATAGCCGATAAGGATACCTTGACGGGATTGTTTGGCGAAGTTGGAAGAAAACTTGGACCGAAATGGTCAGCGGTTCAGCAGATACTGGACAGTGCTGTTCTGGATGGCATGGGAGGAGAAGATAAATTAAATGACTTATATAATGCTCAGGTAGATGCAATGAGTTCGGCAGGTTACATTGTAAACAGGACACCAACGCCTGGCGCCACTAAGGAAGTTAACGGTAAAACACTGGAGTTTTTCATTGATGTGAATAATGATTATGGATTCAACAAGCCAGGCGGAGAACCTACTTGGTTGGTAACCAATGATTCTATGACCAGATTGCTTAGCAATCCAAATCGTTCCGCAATGATCACGTTTGAAAACACCTTGGGCCTTATGCTTTCAAGAGACAGGCAGCCTACTGGTCGTATGTTGGCGGACATTCTTCAAAGATCATTTGCCGATACGCAAATGACCAGCTTTGGAGTTGGAAGGGGCGCTGAAGCAGTTGACCCTAAACAAGTTTTGAGTAACTACACATTCATCTTCAACCAGCTGGCAGCCAACAGGGCGAATGCCTTGTACGCTTCAGGATTGACTGATGATAAAAATGATACCACTAAAGCATACAATCCTTCCGCATTTAAGATTAAGGGAATTGATAAGTACATGAACGCTTGGTACAATCTTCGTGCGAATAAAAAAGACGGAGGACAGTATGCAGCGCATAACATTTACGGACAGCCGGAGTTCTGGGAATGGAAACAGGGAATTGAAGGCAACATCATCATGGATCAGCAGGAGAATAAGGAAAGTTCCGATAATATTGTCAATAACACAATGAAATTTTTAACACAGTAACATGGCAACAGATAATTTAACCTCATCAGAAAAAGTAGACGTCTTTAACAAGGCGATGGCTCCTTTGGAGTCTCACAAGAAACAGTTCCAGTCAGGAAAGTTTGAGGGAACCGGCATGAAGGACGAGACCATTACCAGCTTCACAGAAGGTGCGATCCCACAAACGGAAGCGCAGGAAAAGGTTTCAGCTGGAAGTGAATTTCTGAAGAAAGCTGTTGTTGATCCAGCGTTAGTGGTACCTAGAACAGCTTGGAATTTCTTAATGCCTAAGCAATGGGAAAAACCATTGGGGGAACCTTTTGGTTTTACTACACCGGGAACACGCGTGCAGCAGGACCAAAGAAAAGCGGAACTGGAGCAAATGAAGCTGTACCGATCAGCGCAAGGAAAAGTAAGGGATGATATCCTGATGCTTGCCGACACCGCTCAAAAAAGATTTCTTGAAACAGGCGATACCAAATATCTGGACGCGGTGGTTCAGGCGAAGAATGATATCTTCAATGCCAACAATATGACGGACGATAATTTTGTAACCATCTCCCCGGACATGTGGGGACTTGTGGACGAAGCAGGACTTTTTACCAATTCACCCAATCCTTATCCAGTCATTGAAAACATGGCATCATTTGGAGGCGGTTGGTACGGCATGGTCAAGGGAGAAAAAATGATGAACAAGCATTTTGTTCAAAAGTTTCTCAAAGAAGTCCAGAAAGGAGGTAAAGGTTCCAAAAAAATATGGCTTGCCAGAACGGCAGGTGCTGTCCTAGGAGGTGCAAGTGCATTTGCGACGGCAGATTTTGGTTATGAAGTCATGCTTGATGTAATGAACCGTGCCGGACAGGCAAAGAAATGGATGAAGGATGACAGCATGCGAGTTGGAATGTGGGATGCAATTCTAGCTGAAAATGTTCCGGATGCAATGACATTTGGCGGAGAGGGAATTAACAGACCGTCATTGGATGAAAGAAAGAAGTCAGCTTTCGAAGCATTCGCTTGGGACAGTGCAATCTCATCAGCGTTCTTCGGGGCAAGACCTTTGTACTACGGACTGCGACGAACAGTGGGTGCATGGCCATTCAAGATGTTCAAGCCAAGGCCGACAAAGGATCCTGGTGTTGTATCAAACCTGGAACTTCTGGAAGCTGAACAGGCATTGATAAGTAAGTATCATAACCCTACCGCAATGAAAGAGATGGGGCTGAAACCAATTGGAGAGAAACTAACATTCAACACTCCCATACTAGGAAACTTTATGTGGAAGGTTGTCAATTCAAACGCACCGTTCAATCCATTCAGATGGATGGGTCCTCAGGGAGCGATCAAGAAAGGATCGGATGAATGGTGGCCTGAACCAGCGGAATTAATGGGAACGCAACTCGGAAGACACATGGTTGGGGGACAAGTAGCTCCTGGAATGGCTTCCACAATGTCGCCGGCTCCTTTATTTGGAACAGGGATCAGGGACAACATGGCTACACGAGGGGACTATTACCTAAAGGTAATTGGCGAAGAGATGCTAGGAAAGTTTGCACCTTACGCAACGGCAGGAGAACAGGCACTCGATTGGGGCACTCTTGCGGCTAGGAATACGATAGGATTTAAGACTCACGCCAAGAACTTGGAAAAGATATTTGACGATTCCGCTGAAGGCGCTGGAAAGATATTCTCCGATGAGAACATGGTGAGCGTGGGAAAACAGGCCCAGCATGAATTTAGAAGCAAGCTACAAGTAGATTCAAGGGGAGAGTTAATACCACCTGCAGTTACACAAAAAGCCATTGATTTTATAGAAAGACAGATTCTCAAGCCAGTTGGCGAGGGAAATGTTTTGCAAACCAACAGCATGCGTAGCCTTGCTCAAATGAAAGGTATACGTGAAGGAATGGATGATCTGTTGAAACCACTGCAGGATCAGACACTGGCGGAAACACAATACGCGGACACAATTACGCGCCTGTTCAAGGCGTGGGAAACTGACATGGGTTCTGTCGGTCAGATGGGATACCCGGAGGTGGCAAAGGCGTGGAACAACTATGAAAATTTTGTCAGCAAGGGAATGCTTTTATGGATGACGGATGTAGGAAAGTCAGTTAACAAGATTCAGACTAGGGGATTTGATGTTGTTCTTCAGAAGGATCCAACAAGAGCGGGCGAACAGCTATTTGATGTGGTTGTCAAGGCAGCACAGGCATACCCGGAAAGAGCCGGATCAGAATTGGCCGCCCTCAAAAGAATTGTAGGTCCACGTGCATATCACAACGGGGTCGGCAGCTACATAAGAAAAATATTTAACAAATCAATAGGGGTAAAAAGCGGTCTTCTTCACTTTGATGCAGTAGGATTCAAGAAGGCACTTGGAATTGGAGAGGAAGGATCAGCTTTAAAATCCTTGATGGAGGAGGCACTTCCAGGACCCAAGGTTGCAAAGCTACAAATCTTTGACCCACTTACAAACACTTTCAAGCATTTTGATGATGAATTGTACGCCTCTGGCGTAAACCAAGGCCTTAAAGAAATGCTGAAGGAGGAGGTGCCGGCAGGTTTCCTCAGGGCTGAAAACAGAATTCTGCCCACGACAAAAGAGTTCGAACATTTAGCGAACATTCTAGAGAGATTATTTGTCAACGGAGTGCCTGATCCTTCAAAATTCATGATGCGTCGTGCAATCATGAGTGGAACAAGAAATTCACTTAAGGCATTACTGCCAACGCAGGCTTTAGGAGTGGGACCAAAAGAAGGTGCCGGTCTTGCTGCGGGGGCAATCGGTATGGGATGGATGCCGGCGGCCGGGATAGCGTGGCTCGTCAACTATGGCGGTAGGGTTCTAACCAATCCTGTGAGCATGAGAGTGTGGATGAACATGATGGACGCCAACATTCCTGAAACAATCAGGATGGCAAACTTTGCCAGACTTGTAAGAATGTATCCGGAGGAATGGATGGAATTTGATAAGGACTTGGCTGAAATGGAAAAATCACAAAGACAACTGAACACTCAAGCACAGGCCACACAGCATAGCAAGTCCACCATGGGCAAGCTTGCGGAACAAGTTAATGAGGCCGCAGGCAGAGTTAAACAAGGAGTTGATAAGGTAGGTCCTTGGGTGGACTGGGCGAATCCTTCTGCCTATGAAGCCTTGACTGAAGAAAATGATGAAACGCCGGCTCCAGACCTGGGTGACTCAATGTATGCACCGGAAGCACCTCTGTCTTATGACAGTTCTAAGGTGGGATCCTCTATAACCAACAATCCAGTAATGAATCCAGCTGCTGCGGCAGCCCTTTACACAGGCAACACTGATCAGGCATTAGCCAATCAATTTGGAGGAGGAGCTACGGCCTATGCGGCTGACGGCGGCATAGTTAACGCTGTGATGGACAACAAGGGAAAATTCTCTCCCATACAGAAGGGAATCAACGACAATCCATTCAATGACTCCAAGAACAAGGGAATAACAGGAATATTATAATGCCCCCAAGAGAGAGACAAAAATTACAGCCAAGAAGCCCAGATGTTCTGGGGAATTTATCAAATCGATATTATAAAGAACGTAATCTTGAAGGAATGAAAAGGATGGGTCAAGAACTGCAGGATAGAGTGCAAAGCCATCCATCACGTCAACCTGGAACTGGAAGAATATTTAATACCTCACCTATCGAAGGTGGTCCTATAGATCCAGGATCTTTCTGGAATGTTCAAGCACCTCAACAGCCTGGAAATAATTCAGGAGTGATGGCGGCAATGGCTGACAATCCAATGGTGCAACAGGCTAAGGGTTTATATCAAAAGTTTGATCCCTGGATTCCTAACCTTGATGGAAATAGTTTAGGATATGAATGGCAAAGACCATTACTTGGAGGAACACTGGGATATGGAATGGATTATGATTGGGATAACGAGGACATAGGAGCCTTTATAAACTGGCAACTTAAAATGGGATCTTAAATGACAATAAAAGAATTTGTATGGATAGCAGGAATTTTAATCGCCGTCGGTGGCACGTGGGGAATGACATCGCAGCGGATCAACGCAATGGAGAAGGACGTTGACAGAATGGAGACGGCAATCATCTTGTTCACCAAAATGGAATCAAGAATTGCTGTAATAGAAACAGAGGTCAAGCACATTAACGAGAAGCTTGACGACATGAAAAAATAGGGGCCGTTTGGGGGGAGAATCAGATGGCAAAACGATATCCAGATCTAGAGCCGGCATTGGGATACGCCGAATATCCATATTCAGAGAATGGACTAACCTATTATGACAATCCAGTACAGACAGAGTACCATAGACAATATCTTTCTGACTTTCAAAGAAACAAGATGTTGGATGATTCGATAGATTATTTAATGCAGAATCCCGTTCAACAGAACTATGTAAAATATCAGGACTATAAAGATCCTGGTATGGACTATGGACAAAAGATATGGGACTCAGAAAAAGGGAGATACAGAAGTAACCCCCAAGCGATGCAAAACATATGGAGAATGCATGGTGAGGGGGATGATTTCTGGTTAAATGCCAACAACAATCTTTATGGTGAGGAAAGATATGTACCGGCTTCAGTTCCTATACCCCACCATGACAGGCCAGCAGGCTATCAGGACCTTCAACCTAACTGGGCATACATAAATGCCCTGGAAAATTTCAAGGAGTATGGCGGTGACATTCGAATGATGAATACTGCGGACGCGTACAAGGACATAGATAGAGGATCATAGGGAGCAAATATAGGAGGAGTGAATGTAGGAGAGGAACTTACAGGAACAGGTGGATTTTATTCTCCTTATTATAAGTCCATAACCCTTAACCCCGCAAACGTTGTCAAAAAATATCCAACTGCTCCGATGGGACCTGACTCAGAGTGGGAATTTCTGGGACCAAATGAAGTGAACGTAAACACCCCGTATTTTGACCCATTAAGAGTTTGGAATCTGGGACGAATTCTTCCCCATGAAACAGGACACTTTCAGGAAGATGCGGATGAAATTTGGAATTGGGATGAGCCTAATCCAGGAGCGTATTTAGAAGGTAATAGATGGGGTTCCTATGCGAATCATCCACGTCACCCTCGAATGCACGGAATGGATGCCTCACAATGGGACTGGAGAGATGATAACTGGAAAAATAAATCACTAAGCAAGACACAGTTCGCAAATCTTCAAGCCGATCAGGCACGATCTATGAATGAGAGCTTAAATCGGGGATATTGGCATGAAGAAGATTGGGAAAGAGCAGGTCAAGGATTCGGAGGTTCAGGAAGATCACGAGAGAATAGATCTGGTATGTGGCAGGATCCAAGCACTACTAATACTTTAAGAGAGCAAGCAATACAGAATAAATATCAATCACCATCACCACCTCAACCTAACAAACCTACACACCATTTTGATGATGGCGGAATAGCAGGACTACCAGGACAGTGGTCCCCTTCCACAATAACAGGCGACGAGGAAATATACGACATCAAGCCACTGCAGATGGACCCAGGCATCATGAGCATTGATGACCTAGAGGATCTCTTTGAAGAGGCTGGGCTGGACAAAAGAATCATATACGATCTAATTAACACTGGCGGACTGTCACAATTTGTGGTATAAGCCTCTGTGCAATTAATAAAGAAATATAATTACGAATCTTTAAAAAGACAGGACGGCGAGACGCGATTGTATCTCACGCCGGACGGTGAATCATTGCCCTCTGTCACCTCAGTATTGTCCAAGACCAAGGACAAGTCATTCCTCAAGGAATGGCGTGCCCGTGTGGGGGAAAAAGAGGCCGAGAAAATAATAGCCGATTCCTCCCAGATTGGAACCGCTCTCCACCTATATATAGAACATTATGTGAACAAACATGGGTACGAGGACCTTACGGATATAGGCGTTAAAGCGAAGACGATGGCCCAGGTCATCATTGACCACGAGAACGGACTTAAGAAAATAAGCGAAATATGGGGTTCGGAGGTTCATCTGTACTATCCCGGAAAGTATGCGGGAACGACGGACATGATTGGACTATATAATGGAAGGCCTACCATCATTGACTTCAAGCAGACAAATCGGCCAAAGAAGAGGGAATGGGTGCAGGACTATCTCATGCAGCTGGCGGCTTACGCCTTAGCCCATAACAAGCTCTTTGACACGGAAATAGACCAGGGCGTCATTCTTATGTGCTCTCGGGATCTTCTGTTCCAGAAATTCGAGCTTACAGGCGAAAAATTCGTGAGAGCCGGCGATGCCTTCATGAAGAAACTTGACTTGTATAACAAAAGTATAATATAAAGGGATATGGTTAAAAAAGTTGTACGAAAACAAAAGGGAGGAATAGGTGGATTTACGCCCCTCAGAATAGGTGGCAGAAAGAAAAATCCTAGGCAGGCTAAACCCGGTTATGATCAGGAATTTACCCTACCTAAAGGTACATCAGCGGCTCCCATTAAGCAAGTTAGAGCAACAACTTCTTCTGGAGACAAGGTATTTGGAGGAGGAAAATCCGTATGGTCTGGGGTAAAGAAAAAAGATGCAGATAAATATATCTTAAAGCCTGCTAAGGCAGCACAGAAATCACGAACTAAAAAAAACATTAAGTCATTAAGAAGACCCGCAATGAGCGCGGCAGTAACTACAGTAGCGGCAAGCAGTTTAAATCCGGATAGATCTAGAAGACGTTCTGGACGAGGATCGAATATAAGATACTTATCAGAGGCTTCTCGAAAAAAAGGAAGAACTCAATCAAGAGCCTCGCAAAGAGGTCTTACTAAAAAGACTTGATTTATATTTAAAAATCATTATATAATACATATAGGATGCCATAATGGGTCCTACTAAATCTTGCTTAACAGGAGGTAATTATGAACGAGCTAGATCTAATACGTAACCATTTTCTTGGTTTTCACAACGACTTTTTTGAAGGTTTCAGAAGAGTCACCACTTATCCCCCATACAACATTAAAGAAAAGGATGACCTAGGAGTCATTGAATTTGCTGTTGCAGGGTTCACTGAGAAAGATTTGAAAGTTGAGGTTAAAGACCAAACTTTACATGTTTATGGATGTAAGGAAGAGAAAAAATCAGAGGACTTTTACCACAAAGGAATATCGGATAGAACTTTCCAAAAAAAGTTTAAACTTCATGAACACATTGTGATCAATGGAGCGGAGCTGAAGGATGGTTTATTAAAGGTTGCTTTTCACAGGGATATACCTGAATCCGAAAAACCAAAAGTAATAGAAATTAAATCCAAGAAATAAGTTCTTCACCGTTAATTTCATTAGCGATGTTAACCTTGTTGCGAAGGGACTGTATGATCTTCTCGTCTACAGTTCCTTGCGCAATTAAATCAATATATAGTACCTTGTTCTTCTGTCCTATACGATGGGCACGATCCTCTGACTGTATTCTTTTCTCCAGGTCATAATTGTTTGAATAGTATATAACCGTACTGGCTTCTGTGAGAGTGATTCCGTAACCACCTGTCTGTGTGTTTCCTATAAAGAAACGAACGGGGGACTCTGGGTCCTGGAAATTGTTTATGCACGCCTGTCTTTTATCGGCTGGGGTCGCACCATAATAAGTGCATAGAGAATCTTCTCCAAATTCAAGAGCTATATTAGCTTCAATCTTTTCAATATCATGTATGTAATTGGCCCATATGATTACCTTTCCAGTAGTCTCTCCTAGTATGTGCATTAATTCATCAATTCTACTGCTTTTAAGATCTATGGTATGGCCGGCATCAGTTTTCATGTGACCACATGTTATCTGGTGAAGTCTTATTAATTGCGTAAGAACGTTAAGCGCTGTCATTGATTGTCCTTTTAATATGGAAATAGCGTCCGCTTTCATATCCTTATAAGCTTCTTTTTGCTCATCACTTAGTTCAACTTCACGCTTGGTATATACCTTATCCGGTAGGTCCAGGCAGTCTTTCTTCAATATACGGTATGAGTGGGGACTTATAATTTGACCTAATTCCTTTAAATTCTTGAATCTAACAACTCGTTGATAGGTATGGGTTCCTCCAGCTGCGTTGGAAGTTATCATCACTGCATATCTGGTTCGGAAGGCATAATAACTTGACTGTCCTAGTATCTCCGGATCAAGGAAATCCATCTGGGCCCATAAATCCAATGGAGATTTTGTTACTGGGGATCCAGTCAGTATTCTTCTGTATTTAGTTTCTTTAGCAAGAGCTAAAATATTCTTTGTTCTTTTTGCCTGTGGATTTTTAATTGTCGTGCTTTCATCCACAATCATCATGGATCTTCCTATTAGAAACAGCGCAGCGCTCTTTAAACCTTTCTTGGTGGACAGAGCTTCCACATTCATGACAAATATTTTTAACTTGTAGCCATGTTCTCTAAATTGTCTTAGTTGCGCTTGGTATTTGGCACTAACAGAAGGTTTCCACGCCAGTACATCTCTATCTATATAGTCAGGGACATGTGTTGGAATTTCTTTTTCCACCCAGGTCATGTAAGCGCCTTTGGGGGCAACCACTAACACACGATCTATCTTTCCTTTGTTGTACAGTATGCAGGCGTTATCCAGCGCTATCTTGGTCTTACCTGTCCCCATCTCCGCAAAGACGGCGAAGGATTCCTTGTTCCAGCATTTTTTTAACGCATCGCTCTGATGCTCATACGGCTTTGTTTTAAATTTATACATTCTTAATTCTAATGTTGACAAACATTATAACATGATATATAATGCGAGTCAAGAAATAATAAATGACAGTTTATATACCACAAGTAATGGACTACAATGTTCGCTCAGCTGAGAAGTTTGGTGATTTAAAAATCATGCTTCCGGACAGGAAGCAAATGATTTTAGCATCGGGCCCCTTAACTTTTGAACTTCAAAAACATTTAAAAGATTTTAATGATAATGATTACTTGCTTTTAATCGGAGATCCTGCTATAATAGGTCTCTGTTGCGCAATTGCATCAGATTTTAATAACGGAAAATTTAAAGTCTTAAAATGGGATCGTAACGATAAGCGATACTACGATTTAGAAATAGATTTAAGAGGAAACAATGAATAATTTAATACAAGAAATGGAAAAGGATGCTGCAGCCATCCCCGTTAATACAATGGGAAAGATTGGTGCGGTAGCAACCGACATTGCAGACACGCAAGAAGAAATATCAAAATTAAAAGAACAATTACAGAAAAAAGAGGACTATGAAAGAAAACTCTCAAGGGAAGTTTTACCAAGTCTTTTTTCAGAAGTTGGATTATCAGAATTAAAATTGGCCGATGGCCGTAAAATAAAAGTTTCCGAGTATTACACAGCTACACCTTTAAAAGAAAATAGAGCTAAGGTATATACTTGGTTAAGAGACAACGGATTTGGGGATTTAGTAAAGAACCAAGTCACTTGTAGCTTTGGAAGGAATGAAGAAGAGAAAGCTAGTGGATTGTTATCCCATCTTAATGAGAAAGGATATCAGTCTGCACAACGCGAATGGGTCGAACCTTCCACCCTACGCGCTTTCGTCCGTGAACAATATGAGGCAGGCACAGAACTTCCTATGGATCTTCTTGGCGCTTTTATTGGGCACAAAACAACAATTAAATCTGAATAAGGTAATTATGAATAAAGTAAAAACTAAAACTAACGGAGTGGACCTCGCGGTTATAGCGCAGGACGCTAAATCTTTGAGCGGCTTTGGTGAGCTTAATATAGCAAGGGATACAGCTATTCCTTACATAAGTATTTTGCAAACCTCAAGTCCTCAACTCAATCCTTCCAAGGCGGAATACATAGAAACCGCCAAAGCGGGACAACTGTATAACACAGTAACACAGGACACCTTTGACAATATTAAAGTCATTCCTGTTTTCTACCATCTCAAATATGTTGAGTGGAAACCTAGAGAGCAAGGTGGTGGATTTATTGCCTCCCATGATGCCGACAGTGGCGTTATAGGTCAAACAAAAAGGGATCCCATGACAAACAAAATGGTATTGCCTAGCGGCAACCATATTGTTCAAACAGCCTATCATTATGTTATTATACTTTCTGATAGTGGATACCAAAATGCCGTGATCAGCATGGCTTCAAGTCAGCTTAAAAAAAGCAGACGATGGAACAGCTTAATGCTTTCACAAAAAATCAAGGGTCCATCTGGCATGTTTACTCCCCCTACATATGCTTTCACTTATGTTTTATCAACAGTGAGTGAATCAAATGACAGAGGAAGTTGGTTTGGATTCCAAGTTGAGAGAGGGGATCAGGTTTCTGACGCTGCCATATACGGTGAAAGTAAAGCATTTGCTCAATCCGCTCAAAGTGGAGCCGTGGAAGCAAAGCCGGAAACCCCTAAACTAATCCAAAAAGATAAACCCGAAAACGAAGAAGACATACCTTTTTAGGTATGTAATTGGAGTTTTGAGTGGTATCTAAAAAGTTTAAATCTATATTCGAGGGTTTGGATATAGCTTATGGTCAGCACCAACCGGGAGGTTCGCGTGCTGACGGTAAGCAACAAGGCAAATCCTACATGGTAACAAAGGAGGTTACGGATGACTTATGGGAAAAGCACCTCAAGGGGGAGGGTCCGTCTCTTGGGATTATTCCTATTAGGGCTGATAATACTACTAAGTGGGGATGTATTGATATTGATACTTATCCTCTGGATCATCGCTCACTCATTAACAAAATCAGAAAACTAGACTTACCTTTAGTTTACTGTAAGTCTAAAAGCGGAGGAGCGCATTTGTTTCTGTTCATGCAACAGCCAATCGCTTCCAAGCTTGTTAGAAGCAAATTAACGGACATGGCATCCATAATTGGCCATTCCAATTCAGAAATATTTCCAAAACAATCAGGAATTCAAATAGAAAAGGGGGACCTAGGAAGCTTTTTAAATCTTCCTTATTTCAACAGCGACAAGTCAGTTCGATACGCCATCAAGGATGATTCAACAGCGGCTACACTTCAAGAGTTCTTTGAAATGCATGATAAGTACGCCGTTAAGGATATTGAGAAGACAGGAACAGAAGCGATTCAGGAAGTAATCAAGGACGGTCCCCCATGCCTTCAGGCATTGTGTTCACAGGGATTTCCGGCAGGAACAAGGAACAACGGACTGTTCAACATCGGAGTTTATTTAAAAAAATTTGACCCAGACAAATGGGAGAAACTTTTGGAAGATCACAATCAAAAATTTATGAAACCTCCCCTAGACCACAGGGAAGTTGGCGCTGTTGTAAAAGCGTTGGACAAGAAGGGTTACATGTATAAATGCAAGGACCAACCCATAGTTTCCTACTGCAACGTAAATCTTTGCAAGACCAGAAAGCATGGCGTGGGCAATGACAATGCCTATGCGCAGATTCTATCATTGACAGTATTAAATACTGAACCGCCTTATTTTATAGCGGAAATAATGTCTGAGGATCCAAAATCAGATTACAAAATACAGCTATCAACGGAAGAGCTACAGATTCAAACAAAGTTTCAAAAGAGAGCCATGGAAGTATTAAAGATTATGCCTCCCTTGATGAAGAACATCGAATGGCAGAAATATGTTAACGGATTGTTAAAGAATGCCACCAATATATATTTTGCCAATGATGGAACCGTGGCCGGTCAGTTCTTATCTCACCTCCAGGAGTTTTGCACTGATCGGGCGCAGGCACAAAAGAAAGAAGACATAACACTGAGAAAGCCATGGACGGAATGGGTTACAGAGATAGACGAGAATAAAAAAGAAGTTAAGCTGCAACGAACCTATTTCAGGCTAAAGGACTTGCATGCCTATCTCATTAGAAACAAGTTTACACATTACAGCAACACGGGACAGATCATAGCGGAGCTTAGAAAAATTAATGGAGTTTCCAGGTTCTGGAAGCTTGATGGAGCAGGCGTAAACACATGGGGTGTCCCCGCATTTGAGACACCAAACGTGGAACATGAGATACAGGAGCAGAATGTCATACCATTTTAGTAAAGTCATGAAAGGTCAGCACAGCGAATTCGTGGCTGCCGCGTGGCTTATAAAACAAAATTACCTGGTGTACATAAAAACGCAGGACAATGACCCAATAGACTTGATAGCGGTTAACCGTTCAAACGGTGAAGTTTTAAAGCTGGACGTCAAGAGCGTTTCCATAAGAAAGAGCGGACCAAAAAAAGGATACAGGATAAGCAGAGTAGTCAGTGAATATCAAAACGCTCTGGGAGTTAAACTTTTATATGTGTACGATGACGGGAGGTGTGATTTTCATGGAAAAGATTAACATCATACTTGGCCCGCCCGGAACGGGAAAGACTGAAAACCTTCTTCGGATCGTGGACCGGGAGCTTAAAAGTGGAACTGATCCGTCAGCCATTGCGTTTGTCAGCTTTACTACTAAAGCCACCGATGAAGCGCGAAACAGGGCAAAAATCAAATTCAATTTAACCAATGATGATCTTCCTTATTTCAGCACTCTGCATGCCTTTGGCAAGAGACAGCTGGGAATGACTCACGCGGAGGTCATGGACTCGTACGACTATAAAACATTTTCAGAGGATTACGGGGTGGACATGAATTTTGTTTCTCAGGACTGGGATGATACCGGAATCATTACAACTGACAATAAATTTTTAAAAATAATAAACAAGGCAAGAGTCAAGAAGATGGAAGTGCAGGAGTTTTATAATAAATATAACGTGGACGTTGCATGGCGTGAACTGTCGAGGGCCTACAGATCCTTGGAGGATTACAAGAAAAAGAATTACAAGCATGACTTTACCGACATGCTTTCAACCTACATTGAATCAGGACCTGTCCCCAAGCTGGATGTTGTCATCATTGATGAAGCGCAGGACCTTAACAATTTGCAATGGGAAATGGCGGAGAAGATGTGGGCAAACGCTAAAAGGGTTTACATAAGCGGTGACGATGACCAAGCCATTTTCAGGTGGGCCGGGGCTGATGTGGAACACTTGATTAAGATGCCAGGTAAAGTTGAAGTTTTAAAAGACTCTTATAGGTGTCCTCAATCGGTTCACAAGGTAGCTGTGGATATAGCCAGCAGAATACATAACAGAAGGGAAAAGGAATGGAACCCCCGCGATTACAAGGGAGTCCTTAAGTTTCACGCCTATCCGGAAGCCGTTAATGTTCGTGAAGGAAATTGGTTGGTTCTTGCAACATGCAAGTATATGTTCAATGAAATTGAGAATGACCTTCGCATACAGGGATTGCCGTACAAAAAGAACAACAAGATGGCAATCAAGAAAGAACTTCTGAATGCCGTGGACGCATGGAACAGGTTGCATGAAGCCAAGGATGTCTCCTACAAGGATGTAACAGACATATACGGTCACTTAACTTCCCAGACGGGAGTGGCTAGGGGATACAAGAACTTAAAATCATTTGAAGGGGATAAGAAGGAAGAGCAATCCTACAACATAGAAGATCTGGTTGAACACCACGGACTGTTAAAAACAAGTGTTCCTTGGGATGTTGCTTTTGAAAAGATTGGCAACCGCGACAGGGAATATTTACGAGCGTTGGAAAGATTCAACCCTGAAAACTTAACTGCTGATCCTCTCATTAACTTAAGTACAGTTCATGTGGCCAAAGGAGGAGAGTGTGACAATGTCATGATGTTCACTGACATATCAAGGGCCAACAGGGACGAAATGGAAAAGGATTCAGACGACACTAACCGTGTATTCTATGTAGGGGTTACACGCGCCAAAAAGGAACTGCATATAATACAACCACAACAAGAGAGAGGATTCATCATATGAACAAGGAAGAAATACTAATGAAAGCCGCTGATCTGGTGAGCAACAGCAGGCAGGAGTCACATGGTGACACGTTCAAGAACCATGCGCAGATTGCGGAGTTCTGGAACATATACCTTGACGACAAGCTCAAGCCAATGGCATCCATAACAGCCGATGAAGCTGCGATGATGATGGGATTGGTAAAAGTATCTAGATCGCAGGTTGGAAAGCATAACGTTGATGATTATGTGGACGGAGCCGCGTACATGGCAATAGCGGGGGAGCTTAAAAATGGTTCGTGATTTATTTAACCAGAATATAGTTAAGTCAGAATGGCTGCACCCCACTGAATTCCCTTCAATGAAGGGAAGAAAGGTGGTGGCAATAGATCTGGAGACATGTGATACCCAACTGAAGACAATGGGCCCAGGATGGCCTAGAAAGATAGGATCAGTCATAGGCATTGCCATATCAAGCGGTGATTTTACTGCCTATTATCCCATTGCTCATGAGGGTGGCGGAAACATGGACAAAACTAAGACACTTAAATACGTTAAGTCCATATGTGAAGATGATTCAATACAAAAAGTTTTTCACAACGCGCAGTATGATGTGGGCTGGTTATCAACCTTAAATATAGAAGTTAAGGGTTACCTTCACGATACCATGATTGCCTCAGCTCTTTTGAATGAAAACAGATACTCCTATACCCTAAATCAAATGTGCATTGATTACCTAGGGGAATATAAAGACGAGAAGGTTCTTAAAGCTAAGGCAGAGGAACTTGGACTTGATCCCAAAGCCGAAATGTATAAAATGCACGCATCATTTGTGGGCGAATATGCTGAAGCAGACGCTAGTCTCACCTATAAATTGCATGAACGTTTAATGATAGAAATAGAGAAAGACGCCCTGGAGGGTGTATATGATCTGGAATGCAGGCTGATAAGGGTTATACTTAACATGACCAAGCGTGGAATTAGAATTGACATGGAGAAAGCTTTCGGACTTAAAAGGAAATTAAGAACTAAGGAAAAACAATATTTAAAAAGAATGAAAGATCTTACAGGTGAAGAAGTTCAGCTTTGGTCAGCACGATCAGTGGCTAACGCCTTCGATAGGGCTAACCTGGATTATCCCCATACTGCTCTAGGGGCTCCAAGTTTTACCCAGACTTTTCTGGAAACACACAAGCATGAGCTTCCACGAATGGTAACGAAAGCAAGAGTCTTAAATAAACTGCAAGGAACTTTTATAGACGGAATAGCAAAATACATTCACAATGACAGGATACACGGACACGTCAACCAGATAAGGGGAAGCAGTGGAGGAACGGTGACGGGAAGATTTTCCATGTACGCTCCCAATCTACAGCAAATGCCCATAAGGAGCGAGTTTGGATCAGAGGTAAGAAGAATATTTCTTCCGGAACAAGGTGAGTCCTGGATTTCCGCTGACTATTCACAACAGGAGCCCAGGCTTCTCACTCATTTTGCCCTTCTTAACAAGAATGCAGGAGCCGAGAAGGTAAAAGAAGCTTTTATTCAGGGTTTGGACTTTCACCAACAGACAGCTGACATGGCAGATATACCCAGAAGACTGGCAAAGACCATTGGTCTTGGAGTTATGTACGGCATGGGTTATAAAAAGATGGCAGTGGACTTGGACATTACCCCAATGGAAGCAAAGGCAATGCTCAAGGAATTTAGAATTAAGGTTCCTTTCATGCAGGGAATGCTTGAAGCTGTCATGAACCGAGCCAATCAGGTAGGAACCATAAGAACTTTATTGGGCCGCAAGTGTCGTTTCGATATGTATGAGCCAAACTGGTATGAGCCAAATAAATTTTATAAAGCTTTGCCTCTTAAGCAGGCGGAAGCGGAGTATGGAAACGTAAAGCGAGCCGGTACATACAAGGCACTTAACAGGTTGATTCAGGGCTCAGCTGCGGACCAAACCAAGAAGGCCATGGTTGATGTGTATGAAAAACTAGGGATCACGCCACTTCTGCAGATGCATGATGAGTTGAATTGTAGCGTAAAGTCTGATAAAGAGGGTGTGGATGTTAAAGACATAATGGAAAACTGTGTAAAGTTGGAAGTTCCATCCAAGGTGGAATATAAAATCAAAGATAATTGGGGGAACGCAAAGTGAACAGGGGATACAGGGAACAGGGAAAAAGTAAAAAACCAAAGGCAAAACCTGGTTTTGCCATAAACCCGGAGCAGATGGAGTATGAGAGAAGAAAGTTACTGGAAGAAATGTCTACGAAGCTTAAGCCTAATAAAAAAACCCTTAATACAATGGCCGCTGTGGCCGCTACGAAAGAGCCGGAGTATTTTGACGAGGAGGGAAAGAAGAAAGAGCCCACAATGCGTATATTATCGCTCGGCGCAGGGGTACAGTCTTCCTGTCTCGCACTCATGGCCCAAGAAGGACTAACAAAACACAAACCAGATTACATGATATTTGCAGATACGGGATGGGAACCATCCTTTGTCTACGAGCATGTGGAATACCTGAAGAAAGCCATAACAATTTGCCCTCTCATTACTGTGGAACGAAGCAATATCCGTGAGGATCTTATTCGCGCAGCGAACCCCATTAAAGGGTCAAATGAGGAGTGGAAATCTTTCGCCGGACGTGTACCAAATCCACCACTATTTGCGGCACGTCCTGGCGGGAAGGTTGGAATGCTATACAGGCAATGCACACATGACTACAAGGTCATTCCCATACAAAAGGAAATGCGGAGGATACTTGGCGTAAAGCCGCGGCACCGCGTTAAGAAAGGAACAATCGTCGAACAATGGATTGGGATATCAACAGATGAAGCAATGCGTATGAAAAAAGCACGATTGCCATGGATTGAATCCCGTTGGCCGTTGATCGAGATGAAAATGTCACGAATGGACTGCTTACAGTGGTACAGAGACATTAAAAAGCATCCTATGCCAGGCAAGTCCTCGTGCATAGGGTGTCCTTACCACCACAATGACCAGTGGAAAAACATGCAGAAGAACTATCCAGTGGACTTTGAGGATGCGTGTGAGGTTGATGACAAAATAAGACACGGTTTAAAAAATACAACAGCTGAACTGTTTTTGCATAAGTCAGCAAAGCCCTTAAGAAGCATAGACTTCCAGGAACCCAAAAAACAAAGAGACCTTTTTGGCGAGACCTTTGACGAGGAATTCTCCGATGAATGTGAAGGTCTTTGTGGGGTTTAAGAAAGGTGTTGACTATGATGCATCGTCAGTTAAAGCAGGTCCTACAGGAGGGACAGCTCCTGAGTTCAAGTGTTTCAACTGCGATGAATGGTTTGACGGCAATGAATGGAAATATACGTTCTCTAAAGCGTGGTATCCTTCTCTTGAATATAAGATTAATTTTTTATGTGGTCCGCAATGCTCCTTGGAGATTTCTGAAAAATATAAGGAGAAATATGTTGGACCCTAATGGCTAAGGTAGGCTTGGCAAAACACAGGGGCCGTAGAAAGGTCGGAAGCAAAAAGAGAAAGTTGAGGTCAGCGAAATGGCGCAAGAAAAAGACGGGCCGGTAGGTCAGGACATAATAGCAAAGATTCCTATCCAGGATACACGGTTGTTCTACAAGCGATGGGATAACTATGAAAATTTAAATAATTTATTACTTAATGAAATATCATCATTGAGGGAAAAGGATCCACAGGGACTCATAGGAACCAATCCTGGTTGCTGGAGAAGCACGGAGAAATACAAATGTGAAGGTGAATTGTTCAAACCCATGAGCATGGTCCTATCAGCTTGGACTGATTACTTTCTTCCCAATGTTCCCGTGGATGCTGATATAGTGTACTGGACGAACGTCAATGAGCCTGGGTCATCAAACATGTTTCACACCCATTACATGGCTAACGCGGATCTCTCAGGAGTATATTATGTACAGGGATCAAAGACCGGTGTCATAAGATTTGCAACGCATGAACAGCTGTACAGGATGATCGCGCCTGGAATGCCTCACTCCAACATGATTGGACATGAACCTCATGACGGAGACATACTGTTGTTCCCGTCTTACCTGCAGCATGACGTGGTTGCCAATCCTCATCCAACAAGACAACGCATTTCAATAGCGTTCAACGCTAAGTTAAGGACAAAAGAGCGTCCAATTAAGGAAGAATCACCAAAAGACAACGGAAAGGAAAAATAGTGGAAGTCTGGGACCCAAAAGACAAACCGACCGTTTTCAGCCAAATAAAAAAGCCCATAGAAGCCCTATATCGGGGTTTAAAGGGTTCCCGGTACCTATTGTACCCGGGTATTTTACTCATTTTACTGTTTATGGTCTTTGGACTGCTGGCCGGGTGCACAACATTCAATTGGGCATGGAAGAAGGATGTGGAAGTAATGGGAAAAGGTGATGACACCATCATAGTGACGGACTTAACTACGAACATTGAAACAGATGACAGTGCAAATACAATTGCCTGCATCAAACTGGAACCGGAGTGTAGTTTTGATCAACAGAATTAAAGATTATTTTTATTACCTTTGCGAACACTACGGGAGCAAGGTCAGCGTGTGGGCATGGCACAAGCGGTGGAACAAAAGAAACAAAGGAAGGTACAAACATGGCTAAAAGGCAATGGACGGATTCACAGTTGAGTGACGCCAAATACTTGATGGCGCACAATTTCAGCGCCAGCAAGGTTGGAAATATTTTTAATACTACGAAGAACGCTGTCCTCGGCGCTCTATATCGGGACAAGGTGAGGAACGGTTACGTGCCTCCCGCAGATTCAAAATACACGGTGTCAAAAATCAGGCACAGGTTCAAACGTGATCCCACCCTGGGTGAAATGCAATGCTATGTATGTTCAAAGTCTTTTACTAGATCCAGTAGATTCGATCGTTTCTGCTATGAATGCAAAAGAACCGGACGTGTAGCATGATAAAAATAATTCACACCAAAACATTTTCATGCGCCGAGGACCACCCCATTGTGTATTATACAGTGGACAAGGAGAACAAGGCCGTGTGTGAATACTGCTACACAAAATTTTTATATGAGCCGGAAGATTTTCATACCAAGATGCTGAAGGAAAAGAAACTACTTGACATGTCAATGAAGGAATCCATCAGGCAGAAAGAAGAAAGAACTGCATCAGAGAAGATGCAGGAAGAGCTGGAACCCATTGATACAAAATAAATTAAAGACTTACATAGACACACTCAACTCCATGGACGACATGATGGACCGCTATACGTGGCTAATGGACTTCGGAAAGAAGTCAGCTAGCGTTCCGGATAAACATAAGTTGAAGGAGTTCGAGGTTCCAGGCTGCCAGTCTCAGACGTGGCTTGTTCCCCATTTTACATATGATGACAGGATTTATTTCGTGGCTGATTCAGCCGCATTAATATCAAAGGGAATGGTATGCCTTCTGGCTGATGTCTTCAGTAATTCTACAAGAAGCGATATAGCATCCTTTGAAGAAAAAGAATTAGACGGTTTGAACCTTGATAATCTCTTGACTCCTGGTAGGAGGAACGGGGTTTATTCGATGCTGAAAGTGATCCAAGGGTATGGATCACGCAAAGACTAAACACCTTTCTGCGTCCTTCTTTGTCAAATCTGCCAGTATTTTAACGGTATCTTTCATTTATTTAACATCCATACCACCAGTACGAGGGCAAGTACAGTCATTATTAGGGGTGAGTATTCCTTAATCACTTATTGTTCCATTTTTCCTTGGACCTTAAGGTCCATCTTTCAAAAGCTTCCTTGCTTATTTCTTTCCTTACCATCTTGGCACCTTCCGGAAGCTCCGTGTGCAATGTCAGGATTTCTCCGTCATCGCTCAGTTCCACGAGTGCTGGTCCGCAGAATGCGTTCTTTTTATAATCCGTTTCCTTTTTCTTGAGAACCCTCACTTCCTTCATGCACGTGGACAGTGATTCCATAGGCACGTACTGTGTCATTCGATGCTCAGAATCCGACATGTTCCCGAATATAAACATAACGATCACGCTAATTACCTCCATTGGACTCCCTCAGTTTATCCTTGAGCTTCTCAACGTCGTTGAGCAATCTTTCTATATCATGCTGTGCCCTCTTGATATTCACGGTATTTGACATCATTGACTCCATGTCTTCCATCATAGCCTCTAATTGTCCGGACAGGAACTCAATTAATAAATCCTGCTGAGCATCCGCGGGCAAAGCGCCCATTTCGCCCCTGGGCCAGCCAATTCTAAATTCCGTGTTTTTCGTGAGGTCTGATTCGGACAGTGTTACACGAGTTTCGAGCGTATTCAGGCGCTCCTGGATCCCAAAAAAGGCCCAGACGCCCACCGCTGTGGCCGATAATATGGCCAAGAGGTTCCGCATGGGCATGCTGATCGCTGTGCGGTCCGATACATCGAGCCTGTCAGTCATTGCATTTTCTCCACTATAAAGCATACGAAAAGTATTACCGCGATCGCGGCAATTATCATCATTCCCCAGTCAAACTTGTCAAACAGCTTCATGCGCCGCATGAATCGCAGCTATCGTCGCAGGTGCATGGATCCTGGTTGCAGGCCGGGCATTCCACACTTACTGTCCATTTATTAATCATAGCTGTAACCACCCTTCTGTTCGTTCTGCTGGTTCATTCCTTGATTCTGCTCCAGGAAAAGAAACAGATCCTTGTGCTGTTTCTCTATAGCGCGGTTCTGCTTGACAATTTCCTTGTCTTTTGACTGCATCTTGCGCATGTCCTTGCTTAACTGGTTTACTTCCTTGATTAAATTTTCCAGGTCCAGTTTCATTTTGACCTGATTCTCTATAACTTCCTTCTTGTTCTCCTCTTCGAAGCTTTTGTACATCTGGTCCACACGCGAATCCAATTTGCTCACGTACCATATGACACCTATCCCCTGAACGAGGACAAAGGCCACGACGGCGAAGGATATCTTAAGTCCGTTCATTATCTACTCCCAAATAAAGTCTTGTTTTAACGTAAATGATTCCTTGATGGAATCCTTTCCATTGTCTTTTTCTGTGTCTGCTAGCCCGTATGTGACTGATGTCTTATGGGGTTTCATGTACATGCTGTCGCATCCTACCATAAATAGTGCCAACAGTAAAATGATAATTCTCATGCCCCAATAGGTGATTCCATTCCCTTTATGGGAAAGGACTCAAAGGGGATGCAGACAGCCTCCGTTTTCATCGTAAGCTTGTATTCCGGTGGTTTTGCCTCGTATGCCTCCATAAATCCCTCCCGTGCCTGTATGCATTGATCTTCCGTTGGATAGATCGCCGCGTTGTACTTGACTGATGGTTGGTTTGGGGTAGACATTAGCATTAGCAACAGCCATATCTTAACCATTATTCTCCTCTAAAATAGTGTTTTTCGGGATGGTATTTTAACCATTTTTTAAATTTATACCAGATATTTCTGATTCTTGTTGCCATGATGTTCTCTGTAAAAAGGACCCTCCCTGCCCGAACGGGCAGTATGGAGAGTCCACTGGATGAAATGAAGTTGAGGATTTATTTATATATCCTGTGGATAAAATGCGCAACATAAAAGTGATTTTTCCCTTGACACCCATTTATGGCGGAATACCGGGATAATTATTTACTTGACTTATCCCATCAATTACCATATAATATGGGCTATGAATATTAATGATAGACTGGAGAATTTAAGCAAGGGAGAACTGATAAGCCTGATCAAGGAGATCAAGATTACGTGCGAGTCAAACAATCCAGCACCAAAAGCTTCACTGACGTTGAGCTTTATATTAAGACTGATTAAGGGGGAAATATGAGCGTAAGAGGTTTTATAGACATAAACCAATATTCCTATAACAAGGGAAAGAAGACAGCTTCGCTGTGTTACCCCGGAATGTGCGGAAGCATGCAGGCAACAATCAAGTGGGCACACAGATACGGCAATACAGACACCGCTTTTGTGATGCAGATATTGGAGAATTCAGTAAACGAACAAAAGAAAGTTAGAAATGTTATCAAGAGATTCAACAGACGCTTCGGCTAGGGGTACACGCAGGTATGAGAAGAGCGGCGACTACTCCAAAAAGGACAAATCACACCTTTCGGTGTGGTACGGAGGCGACATCATGATGAGTCTCAAGGCATACGACACCTGGATCAAGAAATCCAGGAAGCGCGACAAGATCACCTACTACCGTGGGTACTTGGTCGAGCCTTCCATACAGCCTATCGCGCCAACTCAGGACCGAAAGAGGGTTGAAAAGCTTCAGGGAGCCGTCTATGACAGCTATCTGGCCAGTCTGGTCACGTTGGTGCAGAAAAGGCACGGAAGGTTCGACTATGAATACATTGCGGTGAGGAAATAATGGAGTTTTTTAACGACTATTCGCTGACACTCGCTGTTATTTGCGTAGTGGGATTGGCAATGGTCATATTTATGCGGAAGTAATGGTTTGGGGTTTATTTTGGTTGCTCGTAATACCCATCAAGATCTGGATAGCGTTCCAGGTCCTGGTGTGGGTATACAGGATCTGGTTTGGGGTTATATGAGTTTATACAACAGGTTAGTCAAGGAAAAGGAACGTCTTGGAAGGAAAGCTTTGCGCTTTCCGAAGACGAGACAGGAGTTGCTCGACCGTAAGAGGTGGGAGAGGATTTACGTAATTCTCACCCGCCGTTACGAATACGGGATGGAGGATGCGATGGACAGTTACAAACGGCAGGACCAATTAGATGAGATTGCCACAATCAAGAGACCATAGGAGGTAATCATGGTTAAGAAGAAGAAAGCGAAAGCGCGGAAGAAGCTCACGCCCCTGGAAAAGATCAGGAAGGAAATGAGCAAGCTCGAGGCGCTTCACGCAAAGGAGGAAGCCATCGTTGAAAGGATCGACGAGATCATTGACGAGGCGGAGGAAGACGACGAGAACTTTGACTTCGACAAATGGGAAGGCACCGATTAGTGGTCGACACCGCAAAATACAAGAGCATCGCCATCAAGATTCCGTACTATGACGCCTTGGTCAAGATGGGAATGACGGCGATGCGTGGACCGGGACAGCAGATGATGCATCTCATAAGGAAAGAGGCGGATGACAAGGGAATAAAGATAAAAGAACCAAGGAAGAAATGAACATTGATAAGATCCCAATGGTGCGCATTCACTGGGTGGACGCACGCGACACGGAGACTGGATGGCTTGACGTGAAGGAGATCATCAAGGCACCTCTCGCCAACTGCATGGAGGTGGGATGGATGATGGTCAACAATGACGAGAAGGTCGTGATCATGCGCTCCTGGTGCAAGGACAAGGACGACAACAGCGGTGGGGGATCCACCGCAATACCAAAGGGATGGGTAAGGAAAATAGAATATTTGAAGGTGGACTATGCCAACGTATGAGATAAATGTCTGGAGGGAAAAGAGAGTTGTGGAGAAGGTTGTAAGGGAATTTGAGGACGAGGACAAGGTGAAGGACTACATCAGGGACAAGTGGGACAATGACAGTGAGCTTCCGCGTCTGGACCAGGAGAAGGGATACCTCAGGCCCAAGACACGCGATGACATCATAACGTGGGCAAAGATATCAACGTACATCAGGAAGAAGGCGCCAACGAGAATGGAGCTAACGGAAGAGGAGAAGGAGATACAGAAGACGTTGGAGCGGTCAATCACGCACGAGGTGATTGAGAAGTGGGGGCACGGCGAAATGATCAGGCATGTGCGGAGGGCATACGGACCCAACCCAAACGCAAAGGGTTACAATGAATTTCCCGGCAGGATAGACAGGACATATTATAAAAAATGATATTTAAGATAACAATAATAACAATATTAATGCTTATTCTTTTAAGCACATGCGGAGGATACTAGAATGAACGAAGGTATTACGGAGGGTATTACGGAGGTCAAGATGGGATTGACACAGAAACAGGCCAAGTTTTTGGCTGTAATCAAGGATTTTATAGCTGCCAACGGGTACTCACCATCGTATGAAGAGATGAAACAGATGAATGGGATGCGATCCAAGAGCAACGTGCACGCGTACGTTTATTCACTGAAAAAGCGCGGATACCTTGATATTATTAGACATTCCAAGCGATCCATAGTAGTATTGTGATGAACATGGTATTACGGCGCTGGATGCTAAAAAGTTTTTTATTTTTTATTATCCCGGGATTTGCCAATACCGCAATACCTTTTGCGATTCTTCATATGGGACAACGGATACCGGGTATTGGCAAGGTATTACGGATCTTGTCACAATGGCCTAAAAACACACTTTTGAGGACATAAATGAGTAAAAAAGACAGTATAAACAACGAGTTAACCCTCCGGGAAAAAGAGGGCCTCCGTAATGCCATCCGTAATACCAGGGACATGGCATTGAAATATCCCCGTGGAGCTGATGGTTTAACGGAGAAACAAAGGATTTTTGTTGAAATATACACTGCCAATGAGGGTAGACTAACACCAACTGAGTGTGCTAGACAGTCTGGGTATAAGCAAGAGCGTGCTAACACCACTGCATCTGAATTGTTGAATGTGAAGAAATCACCTAAGGTGGTTGCAGCAATAATGAAGAGAAGAAATGAAATCTCAGAGACACACAAAGTGGAGATGAATAAACATGTACAAGAGTTGGCGAGGCTGCGTGATAAGGCCCTTAATGAGAAGTCTTATTCTGCTGCCGTTAATGCTGAGCGCTTGCGGGGTCAAGCCGCAGGACTGTACATTGACCGCAAAGAAATCAGGACAGGAAGTATTGATTCTATGTCCCGTGAAGAAGTTTTAACGAAATTAAAGGAAGTAGGACTAGATGGTAGATTTAAAAAAGACGAAAAAGGTGTGGTCCTTGAAGTTCAAGAAAAGAAATCCAATAGCGAAGGACTTAAAGACATCACCCCACTACAAACAGAAGATAGTAAAGGACAAGACGGTCTATGACCGTAAAAACAGAAACAACTTTTTACAAGAATGTAAAGAAGTTGTTGGAAGATGGGGACGAGAAATTCATAGTAACGAGGATTGAGAGCTACGCTACTCCAGGATTCCCGGATTGTATAATATATCATAATGATTTGGGATTTTTTACAATTGAATTAAAAGTTGTGCATCGTAGCAGGAAAGGTATTGGCAAGGTGCTAGTTTCCCCATTGCAGGTCGCGTGGCATTTACTACATGTCATGTATGATGCACCAGTTTATATCTTAGTTTACGACCCCGGGAACAAGGTCGTAAACCTTTTTGAGGGGGAGAAACTCCCCAAACTCCGTTCAAACTCCTTCGATGACGTAGTGCCGGAGGCCATGTACACCGGGTCCCTGGCCGGGATGCAGCTGGTGAAGCTCCTGAGTCCGCAAACTCCCAAACTCCACTAATTCAGCCATTTATATTGGTCGGCCGCCAGCGGCCTTCCTGTCGCACCGGGCGCGCCGGGCGTTCCCAAACTCCTAAACTCCCAGAGTTCCGCCATTTAATTTTGGCAGATCCCTGTGGATCCTGGAGCTGGGCCCGGGACGCAGCCAGTACTGACCAGTACTGACAGGAAAATAGTTCAAATGATGTCTTGCATTGTGGATAAGAATGTGGTATAATACATACTTAACCAATTAGAAAGAGAATGGTATATTATGGTAGTAGATGACAGCATAAGCCAAGCGTTAAATAGAATCGCTGATGGATTAGAAGAAAACAATATAGTATTAAACAGAATTGCAAGTCATTATGATGGGGTTGTTCCCGTTATGACACGCAACGCCAAGCGTGTGGAGAAAGCACACGAAGAGGCAGATGTTAACGAGCCTAAACAATGGGACGATAAGTTGAAGAGCATATTTTCTCATTAAGGTAAAACTCCCAAACTCCACAAAGGTTATCCACAGTAGTTGTGGGTAACCTGTGGACAAGTTCGCGCCCGGGGCCCGCTGCGCGTTAACTGAAACTCCCAAACTCCGATGAAGAATACCAGTTTTCTGGGGTTTTTGTATTTGGTGAGTTGTTCCCCCGGGGCGCCCGCGGGAACTAACACGGAGATGAATGGCTGATTTCCGCCATTTATTTTCCTGTTGACAGACGCACGAAGCCCAGGTACTTTAGAGATGCCTGTAATTGCAGGTAGAAAGAGAAGGTAGTATGGACTGACTTACAATACTCATACCATTGAAATTGGTGGTTTTCTGCGTTATTTTAGTGGTAATATATAGGATGTTGAGTGGTTAAACTCCGCGAAACTCCTGAAGCTCCCGGGTGCAGCCTCCCAGTAGTAGCTGCACCATGAGCTGCTGGTCCAACCAGGCGCCGGGCATCCAAGTTCCTCCTGACTGGTTATTCACAAGAAAGTTCGAATGTCTATTTACATCTGCTATGATTCGTAGTATAATGGAGATAGAATTAGAATGGTGTTACACATTACTAGTTTCAGAGGCGACGGCTAGTCCTATCTCCCTCGATAAGAGCAAAAGAATTGTGTTGGTAAGGTTATATACTAGTTAATTATAATCGGACAAATAAGCAACACAATACGAGGCAAGATAAACGGAGTTATTCGGCTCTTGCCTCCTAAACTCCCCAAAACTCCACAACCAATTTCCAATATAATAGTATGATTAGTCTAGTTCGCCCGGGGCGCACGGGATGCAGCCAAACTCCTCAAAACTCCACTTCAAACTCCACCGATTACTACCAATATAGTTGTCCAGCCCGGGACGCAGCCTGTCCTTCCTGACGCCACATTTCAGTTCAAAAGTTATCCACAACTAATTGATTATTAGCTTGAAAACAGCTAAATAATGACTATATTAGAATTAGAAATAAAGGAGAATTAGAGATGACAAAACGTGGATTTAAAGACTATGTAGGAATGGGTTTCTTTTCTGTTCGTTGGTTAAAGAACAATGGAGAAGAGGGTTACATTCATAGAGGTATACTTGGACTTAATAAGAAAGTTCAAGGAGAACCAAAGGAACATAATGATTATGTTCTAGTTTATAAGATTGGTAATGGTTATGGTGATCAACGTAGATGGGCAAACTTAAACCCCAATACAATTACTCACATAAACAATGAGGGTGTGGCGTAATGTCACACTCTTTTTTAGTGCCCGGCCTATTAAGTTATCCACAATGAATTTCCCAATGTTCTTATTAGCTATTGCTATTATGTGGGTATTAGTATATTATAGTGTTATTAATTCATATTAAGGAGAAATAGAAATATGACAAATGAAGTGACTAAAACCAAACAAACCTCAATCAGTAATGTGGACATTAGTCCTATTATTAGTGAGGTAATAGAATACACCAAAGATCAAGCAGTATTAAAGGACATTAAATCTGTCCTTGCTTCCGTTCCCAAGTCTGACTCTATGGATTGGAAGTTGGTTAGTGGTGTCATTATGAATAGCCTCGTTGAGTGGGTTGTTGAGAACAAAGACAATGATAATACTAGGTCATTGGAATTGATTAAACACTTACAGAAAGACATTGGCTATTTGTTGCAACGATTAGGATTAGCTGAATAAGTTTTCTCCTAGATGTAGGGGGGGTGTCTAGTCATCTTCCCCCCTATGTTGTGTCAATAGGTAAATGTCACCAACTGTTAATAAGCTGTGGATAAGTCGGCCGGGTACTAGATGTAGTGGCGCGGCGTATTGTCGCAGGCGGCGCCCGGGACTTGGAACTCCAGGGCCCAAACTCGACCCCGTCACCCCCCCTTTTTCAAAAGCATGCTTAACCAAAATCTAAAGCACTGTTTGAGAGTGACAATCACCTGTAAAAACGTTATAAGGCCAAAGGGAGAAAAATTTTTAAAAAATGAAAAACATTTCCGACCTAGATAAGCTGGACACCCAGACCTTAAAATACATTTTAAAGAATAAATTGCTGGAAAAGCAGGAAAGGAATCAAAACAACTTTCTTGGCTTTGTAAAAGAGGTTTGGCCCGATTTCGTACAGGGATATCACCATAAAATTTACGCGGAAAAGCTGGATCGCGTGGCAAAGGGCGAACTGAAGCGATTAATTGTCAATATGCCGCCAAGGCACACAAAATCGGAATTTGCGTCACATTTGTTCCCCGCATTTTTCATGGGTAGACACCCAAAGGCAAAACTGATACAAACTACACACACAGGTGAACTGTCAATTCGATTTGGAAGAAAAACAAAAAACCTGTTGGAGTCGGATGAATATGAAAGAGTTTTTCCTAACGTCACTTTGGCGACGGATTCTAAGGCTGCTGGAAGATGGGAGTCCAACCATGGCGGTGAATATTTTGCTGCTGGCGTCGGTGGTGCTATTACCGGTCGTGGTGCTGACCTTTTGGTCATTGACGATCCACATTCTGAGCAGGACGCTCTCAGTCCTACAGTACTGGATGGCCACTATGAGTGGTATACTTCTGGACCTAGGCAGCGTCTTCAGCCTGGCGGTGCCATAGTACTAGTCATGACGCGGTGGTCTGTGAAAGACCTTACTGGACGGCTGCTGGCGGCCCAGGCAAAAGACTCATCAACTGACCAGTGGGAGGTTGTGGAGTTTCCAGCCGTCATAAACGACAAGCCCATGTGGGGAAATTTCTGGGACATGGAAGGATTGATGAAAGTCAAGGCCTCCATACCTCTCACCAAATGGCAGGCACAATGGATGCAGGCACCAACCTCGGAGGAAGGTGCGATCATAAAGCGCGAGTGGTGGAAAACGTGGGAGGATGAGGACATACCTAAACTTCAGTACGTCATACAATCCTATGACACGGCGTATTCAAAAAAAGAAACAGCCGATTATTCGGCAATCACCACTTGGGGCGTGTTCGAGCCTGAAGAGGACTCAAAACCAAATTTGATCCTCCTGGATGCGA